>ENA-OYZE01000356-OYZE01000356.1-human-gut-metagenome-genome-assembly--contig:-NODE-356-length-16579-cov-8.576253_pt1 | contig 16579 bp, 11 predicted proteins | sample MGYA00243259_ERZ653469 | MGnify/ENA primary metagenome ERZ653469 (study PRJEB26926, sample SAMN06164913) | human gut metagenome | biome: ENVO:00009003; feature: ENVO:2100002; material: ENVO:00002003...
ACAAGTGGCAGGCAGGAGCGGAAACCGCCGTTGCTTCCTATGTCGGAATGACTCTCGAAGAAGTAGCGGCACTTGAAGCCGCTACGGGCAACGGAGTCGTTACGGGTGCAACGCTTTCTTCCAACGCTTTGCTCGAAGCGGTAAAGATGGCCGCATTGACAGTTGTTCCCGCACCCGCAGAAACCGCAACGACGGAAGAAATTACATATTCGACAACAATAATGGGACAAAGCGTTACATATGTGTTGTCCGTTAAATACGAAGTCGAATCTCACAAGATAGTTGACGTTATTTTCGGTGAAGGTTGCAAATTCACCACGGGAGGAAACTTCGAACAGACGTGGCAAGCCGGTCTTGAAACGGCTAAAAAGGCTTATACGGGCCTTACTCTCGAACAAGTTATCGCCCTGGATCAACCCACCGGAAATCAGGTAGTTACGGGCACGACATTGTCGTCTAAGTCACTGCTTGCCGCCATTCAGATGGCTGCAGGTACGGTTGGCGGAGAAGACGGAACATGGACAATCAACAGTGCTACAGGCGAATTGACCGGATACAACGGAACGGACTCCGAAGTAGTCATTCCCGCAACTGTGGGTGACATTGCAGTCGTAAAACTGGGAGACGGACTGTTTGCCGACAATACAACCGTTACAAAGGTCACCGTTCCCGCAAGCGTTACGGAAATTAGCGCAGGCGCATTTACGGGTGCAACCAACCTTACGGAAGTGGTATTCGAGCAAGGCGGAACAAATTACGTAAAAATCGACGGTTCATTCAAAGGTCTTGCCAAACTCAAAACAGTTACACTGCCCGCAAAGTCCAATCTTATGACAAGCGCGTTTGAAGGCTGCACATCGCTTACAACGGTAACAAATCTCGAAGGCGCACTTGTTATACAGAACAGAGCGTTTTTCGGATGCACATCTTTAAATGAAGCAACTATTTCCGCAACTATGGTAGGCGAAAGCGCGTTTGAAGGCTGCACCGCACTTCAGACAGTCACAGTAAATGCAGGTTCGTTCATGACAATGAGCGGCAAGTACATCTTTAAAGGATGTACCGCGCTTCAGACTTTTGAAATTCCCAAACCCGTAACAAGTATTTCCACAACCAGTTTCGAAGGTTGCGAAAATCTTACTCTTACGGTTGCCGAAGGCAACACCAAGTATTTTGCCGCAGACGGCGTACTGTACAGCGGAAACGAACTTGTATACGTACCCGCAGGCGTTGCACAATTCCAACTGCCCGCAACCGTCACTAATATCGGCAGTATGCAGACGGCATTTGCCGACGCCGCAAAGATAACCGCAATAAACGTAAGTGCGGACAACACGAGTTTCGCATCCGACAACGGTGTTCTTTATACTGCAGATTATACACAGATACTGTTTGTTCCCTCGGCAACAGGTCCGACGTTCGAGATACGCAAGGAAACCACATCGGCAGGAGTAATGGCTTTTGCTTACAGCACAGGCATTGAAAATATAACCGTCAACGCTGAAAACGCCAAGTTTAAGGTGATGGACAGTATTCTTTACTTCGAAAGGGGAACAAATTCTTACTATCTTGTAACCGTTGCTGATCGTAATGCACAAAAGGAAGTTACCGTTCTTGACGGAAACGCACAGTACACATTGTCCAGCGTAATGGCGGGAGCGTTCGATTACGGTAATCTTACAGGCATCGTATTCAGAAGCGCCAACCATATCGGTACAGGCTGGGCAAGCGTTGAAATCGCTTCTACGATGTCAATCAAGGCTACCGAACCTTGCGCAAACAAGATAAACAGCAACATGTCCGCTTATAAAGACAGAGTAGAATACATTCCTTCATTTGTAATCGAAGCGACGGAAGACGCCGCAGCCAACGGTCAGGCCCTTGCCGATGCCGTTGCAAACGCTCAGTACGGCGATGTGATTGCCCTTGAAGAAGGCACATACCTTACGCCCGCTCTTACGATAAGCAAAGCACTGAAGATAGAAGGCGCAGGCGCCGACAAGACGATAGTGCAGGCTGCCGGAAGTTATGTGAAATTTATTGACGTCGCAAATGTAGACTTCACGTTGACGGGCGTTTACGTAAAAGGACCGGAAACAGCGTCGCACAACAATCACCGCGCTGTTACCGTAGGAGCGAAATCCGCGTCCAATACCGTAGTTATCGCAAACTGCAAATTTACCGGTTTTACCAAAAACAGTATTGACATCAAAGGCGGAAACGCAACCGTCACCGGCAACGAGATAGTTTGCGAAGCCTTTGACGGCGCAACGGGCAACGGAATCGTAATAGACGAAGGTGCTAAGGCAGTCATTAAGAACAACAATATTACAGGCTACGTAACTTACAACGAAAGTTGGGAAGCAACGGGAATTCTGGTGCTGAGAAACGGCAAAATAACCGAAGTAAGCGACAACGTGATAAAGAATTGTCAGAACGGTATCTGCATGGAAAGATATTACGACTACGCTACGCCCGGCGACTATTCCAGCGAATGTCTGTATACGGAAACTTCATTGGATGCCAATGCCGAAACAGCCAACACGTTTGAAGGTTGCACGACAAACGTATTGCGCAGAGATACAATATTTTTCTGATATGCACCCCAAAAGTTGGACAGACTTTTGGAGGTGCATATTTTTATGGCAAAAAAAGGAAACAAGCAGGAAAAGTATAGCGCGGAGTTCAAGATATCTGTTATAATGGATATGCGCGAAAAGCATATGGGCTACAGGGAAACGGCTCGCAACTATGGGCTTGTAAAAAGTTCTATGGGCGGGGCCATATCCACCTTGCATAGATGGGAGCGCATATACCTAACGGAAGGAGCGGCAGGATTCATGGCAGAACGTCGAGGACGAGGCTCAAAAGGCAGACCGAGGAAGAAGCTATTATTGCCAGAAGCGGAAAATGATCTTCTGGGTGAAGTGCAGCGCTTGCGTGAACGCAACGAGTATTTGGAAATGGAGCTTGAATACTTAAAAAAACTCGATGCCTTAATTCGAGCGGAAGAGGAACGGAGCGGCAGAAAGCCGAAATAGTATCTGAGTTAAGGCAAAGATTTCCGCTGAAAGCGTTGCTTGCGTTATCTCAATTACCGCGAAGCAGCTACTACTATCACTTAAAGAGGCGAGCAGAAGATAAGTATTCTTTGATCAAACAAGAGATAGAAAGGATCTTTACCGAGAACAAGCAAAGATACGGCTACCGACGGATATTGCTTGCATTACGGGAAAATGGCATAAAACTCAACCACAAAACCGTACACAAACTCATGCGAAGTATGGGACTGCATGGTAAGCGACGCAAAAGCAAGTACAAATCGTATAGAGGTGAAGTCGGAAAGATCGCTCCAAATATACTAAGCCGTGACTTTGCAGCCAGTAAACCATTCGAGAAATTGGCGACTGACGTGACGGAGTTTGCTGTATGCGATGACAAGGTATATCTGTCTCCGATCATAGATTTACATAACAATGAAGTAATCAGCTATTCTATTTCGACAAGTCCTAATTTTTGGCAAACGAGAGAAATGCTGAAAGGATTGTTCGACAAGCTGCCGAAAGGTGCAAGACCGATCTTGCATTCCGATCAAGGCTGGCAATACCAAATGAAAGAGTTTCAAAGACAGCTGAAAGAACACAATATTATGCAAAGTATGTCACGAAAAGGCAATTGCCTGGATAACAGTATCATGGAGAACTTTTTCGGGCGGTTAAAGGTGGAGATGTATTACGGCGAAAAGTTCCAAACAGTGGACGAATTCGTCCACTGTCTGAAAGAGTACATTACTGGAACAACGAGAGAATATCTCTCAAATTAAAAGGAATGAGCCCGGTGAAATACCGAACTCATTCTCAAACAATCTAATAATTCTTTATCCAAACTTTGGGGTTCACTTCATTTTTCCCCGCCTTTTTTGTCGTATTCAATCGTATATTAATGTGAAACACTGCAAAATAAACCAATTGCTTTATCGTCGAGGCTTAAAGCGTTCGAGCAAACGATTGGTCTCGTTTTAACAAATGCGTCGTAAACAGTCTGTTAAAATGCCGTCCGTTTAATTACGGACGGCGTTTGCATTATTGCAAAAGTGCGTATGTGTTGCCTTTGGAGTAACAAAAAGGTAAAACCTGTTTTTAGGACAATGTCAACAACGGCTAAAGTCCTCAGGACTTGTCGGCAAGTTTTATTATTTCGTCCACTGCGTGAATTTTTCTTAAAATGGCTTTTACCACCGTATCCATCTTGCTACCCTCAGAGTAGTCCGCTTTGACATAGAAATCCACTCTGTCGTCTTTGACGAGGTATTTGCCGTCTTCGGCATTCTGGTATACGCCTACCGCGTAACCTCCGTTGAGGCGCGTCAGTTTCATGCTGGGAACGTCCGTCAGCCCGTCCCCTATGTAGACTATGTTGCGGAAGGGAACGGCCCTTGTTCTGGGGGGAGTGCGCATGTTGAGTTTGTCGTTTTCGTAAACGTCAAGCACGCCTTTGCTTATTCTGTATATGAACTGTATTTTGCTGGAATAGTTTATGGACACCGACGGCCATATCGGGTTTCCATTTTCGTCGTAGACAAAGTCGCAGGCAAATATTCTTTCGAAATTTTTTGCTATTTTGCAACCTTCAATCATTGGTTTGAGTCCGCTGGAAATAATGTAGTGTTTGACATTAAGTCCGAGTTGCGCTCCGTATTCAGTAATACGTTGAAACCACCGTTCCACGCCCTTGTGAAAGGCGACGTTTTTCCCGTGCTGCTGCAACACCTCGCGTGACAAAGTCATTCCTTCCTTGCGGTACTGATTGACCATGGTGAGCAGTGCTGCCAGTATGGTGTCCATATTGTTTGCGTGAGCCGTCTTTTCACAGATGGTCCAGAATTCGTCCGCTGTCATGTTGAGCGACGGAATAAATGTATATTCCTGCATATCCGTTGTGGACAGCGTCTTGTCAAAGTCGTAGATCAACGCTACAGTAGTGTTTTCCATAAATTCACCTCATTGATTTCATTGTATCACAATTTAAAAATAAAATAAATACCTGATGACAAAAATATGTTTTTATACCTTTTGTGACAAATAACGACGTATTTTTGCCGGCGGAGTCGGTTACAATTGCATTTACGGCGGTGCTGACTTATATGCAGTCTGCAATACTATATTTATATAGGGGTGTCCGATATGTACGCTAAAAAAATCCTGATATTCAACAATGTTGACAACCGCTACGCCGTCAAAGGAAGACAGTTGTGCGGTATGGTAAAACTGGAAGGAATAGGCAACAACAATCTTGACGGCAAAATTTTCGTTACCAACGTAAAGGAAAGTCAGGGAGACTGGCGTTGTCTTGTCAGAATAAACCGCAATATTTACAGCAGGCAGTGTGCGGACCTCAACAACTTTGCTTTTACATTGCCTTGCAATGCCGCCGAAGACATCGCATGCGTGCTTGTCAACGTCAACGGCGAAAACTTTGCAATAGTGGGGTGGGCGTATCTCGGCAACAAAGGCAATCTCGATTACCTCCTCGCTCATGCGGGAAGCGTTATAAAAAGCGGCGGCGAACAGTGGACGGAATATGAAAAGTTTGTGGCTGCCACTGCGGATTTTTACGGCGAAACGGAGGCTGTGGACGTGGACAGTCTGATTAAAAACGCCACCAGCAAGTACAAATCGGTGGAAGAGTACAGCACTGCGTTTGACAAGTATTACGCAGGCGGACGTCAGGACAATTACTATCAGAGCGTAAAGAAGGAAATCACCAATCTGTTTTTGCAATTTCCGCCGTATTATCCGCTTATTAGACAGTTTCCCGACTGCTTTTTTATCCGCGTGGATTTTCCTGCGGGGGACAAATTTTTCGTAATGGGACTGTTGCAGAAAGACAACAATGTACGGTACATCTGTTACGGGCTTCCCGGAACGAAGGACGGATTCGAAGACAAGGATTTTTCCTATCTTCCGTGCGGTGACGGCGGATTCTGGATGCTTTATCAGGACGCCGATACGGGACAGATAACCTCTTATACCGAGTAATGCGGAACAAATGCTCCTTGCGTTGAAAGAGAGTGCGTTTTTGGCACTTTTAATGCGTTGCGGCGTCATACATAATGCGGGCAACGGCATTTTCTTGTGTAAAAATGTTGCAATTTTTCAAGTTATGCTTTATAATAAAAGCCTATGAGCATATACTAAAGGAGTTTAACATAAATGTTCAAAAGCAATTTTCCTAAAAAAGCGTTGATAATGGTAGTTTCGTTGATACTGCTTGTTTCAACTTTGTTGGTTGCATGCAATCCGACATCTCAGACATTTACCGATTATCCCGAACTTCCCGCTAAAAGCGAAGTGTCGAGCAACGGCGGTGTTGCTGTTGAGTACGGCGATTACATTTACTACGTAAACGGTTATGTAAGTTCCTATACGGGCAGTAACAAATACGAAGGAGACGTTGCGTTGGGCAACATCGTCCGCATTTCCAAGGCTGACCTTGACGCTATCGTGGCTATAAACGACGAAGACACCACAACTTCTCAGAAGACGGAAAAAATCAGTCAGCAGATTTACGAAAAAGCGCAACTGGTTGTTCCCAAGGTAGTTTACTCCGGCAATACCACGGACACTACGGTTACAGGCATATTTGTTTTCGGTGACAAGTTGTACTACACAACCCCCAACGACGAACTTGCCGCAAACGGCAGCGTGAAGTACAGCGAACTGTGCATTTACAGCGCGGATCTCGACGGAAGAAACAACACCAAGTTGTTTACGATGACTTCCAACAGCCTTGTGATGAGTATGATGGAAAATCAGTCCAAGGTTTACGCTATGTATGTCGAAACAACCGCAACGGACACCGTTAAGGCAGGTTTGTACGCAGTGGAACTGACCGCCGACAAGCCCGAAGCCAAACTCGTGTCGGAAGGCGCAACATCCGTTTCTTTCGATTCGTTGACATTGTCCGCTTACTATCTCAACGGCGACGGCAGTATATGCAGTTACACCGCAGGGGATGAACAGGAAACTGTACTTGTGGAAAAGACAAAGGATTCCACAATGACTTATACCATTGCATCCAACAACAACGGTTACGTTTATTTTAAACAGGTAGATTCTACCAACACTTCATTGAAATACGGTCTTCTTGCTATCAAGAAAGGTATGGAAAAAGCCGTCAGCGTATTTGCGGACGAAAGCAAGACAGGCATTTACGGTTACGGCGAAGGAGTTGTGCTTGCCGATAAACTTGCCGAATCGGCTCTCGATGTTTACCAACTTGTGTACACTTCGGGTGCGGCGGAAACGATTCTGTACGTTATTCCCGAAAGCAGTCAGAGCAGTGCAATCACCATCAACAAAATAGAAGGCGACACACTTTATTACACCGTAGACAGCAAGTTGTATTCGCTCGACCTCAAGAAGGTCATCGAATCGGAAACTCCCGCAGGTGAAGATGACATTACATTTGTGGCTTACTCGGTGGCGTCGACATCCGGTTGGGCTCAGTACGACGTAGTGGGCGAATATGTGTTCTCTTTCAGCGGTGACAACGTTCAGGCTGTCAAATACAATGCCGACAAGGAAGCAAACGTTACCACGACGGTAACCGTTGTCGTTCCCGACGAAGAAGAATAATTTGCAGTTTAAAAACAGGATGGAAACATCCTGTTTAATTGCTTAACATTGCAATTTACCTGCTGCGTTCTGTCGAGCAATTTGACGGGGTGTGTCGTGTGAGAAACGGACGTAAAACGTCAAAAGCCGTATTTTTGTATCAAAAGTACCGTATTTGCTTGTAGTAATGCACGCGGTACCGTATCTACATCAAAAACGCGGGCAGGGCTGTAACCGCGTCAAAATCACGCTTGTAATTGACAAATACTCCCGTATATTGTATTATAAGTAGAGCCTTAAAAAGGGTATTGCTTAAAATGTTGAAATTGAACAGAATTAAACTGTCCACATTGCAGATAATTGCATTGGGATTTATAATCATAATTCTTGTGGGAGCGGGACTGCTAAGTCTGCCCTTTGCGTCTGTCGACGGAGGGGTATCCTTTATCGACGCTTTGTTTACCGCAACTTCCGCAACTTGCGTTACCGGACTTGTAGTAATGGACACCGCAACCGAATGGACTTTGTTCGGACAAATAGTCATATTGGTAATGATACAGATAGGCGGTCTCGGATTTATGACTTTTGCAATACTGTTTTTGAGAATGTTCCGCAAAAGGTTCGGTCTTAAAAACAAAGAAGTCATGGTGGAAAGTATCAATGCCAGCAATCTCGACAGAATCGTGTCCATCACCAACAAAATGCTGATAGGAACGCTTGTCTTCGAACTGGGAGGAGCATTGTTGCTTTCGATAAGGTTTGTTCCTCAGTTCGGCTGGGGGCAGGGACTTTGGTACGGACTGTTCCACTCGGTTTCCGCTTTCTGTAACGCAGGGTTTGACCTCATGGGCGTGCAGACTCCCTTTATATCTCTCGTCAACTATGCCGACGACGTACTGGTAAACGTGGTGATAATGTTGCTCATCACAATCGGAGGTATAGGTTTCCTGGTGTGGGACGACATCACCAAGTTCGGTTTAAAACTGAAAAGGTATTCGCTCACGTCCAAAATCGTGCTTGCTTTTTCGGCTATTCTGATTTTCGGCGGCGCTTTGCTGATGTATCTGTCGGAATATGCGGGAAAGGAAAGCGATCTGACATTCGGTCAGCAATTGCTCCGCGCATTGTTCGCCTCTGTCACCGCCCGTACGGCGGGATTCAACACCATAGACCTTTCGCAGATGAGCGACGGGGGAAGACTGGTGTCCATGGTGCTGATGTTTATAGGAGGAAGTCCCGGTTCTACGGCAGGCGGTATCAAGACTACGACTTTTGCGGTCATCTTTATTTATACGTTTGCCGGCGTTTCGCACAAACAGAGTGCCGACGTGTTCGGAAGACGTATTCCCGAAGGCGCGTTCAAACGTGCGGTATATGTGTTTTTTACCAATATATTGCTTGTCGTAACAGGTACTTTTATTATCAGTTGTCTTAATCCCGACATCAGGTTCAGTGCCGTACTGTTCGAATGTTTTTCGGCTATCGGAACGGTGGGACTGACAGTGGGCATCACCACGCAACTGGATCTCGTTTCCCACATCGTGCTTATCTTGCTGATGTATCTGGGCAGAGTGGGAAGCATTTCGTTTGCGACGGTATTATTTGAAAAACGGGCGCGTCCTGCCGTGGTCAATCCGAAAGAACGCATTACAATTGGTTAGGAGTGTTTAATTATGGCGGTTAAATCTTTTTTAATTATAGGTATGGGTTCTTTCGGAACCCACCTCTGCAAGGCCCTTGCCAAACGCAAGTGCGACATTATGATTGCCGACTCGGACGAAGACTGCGTGGAAAAAATGCTTCCCTACGTTACGAGTGCCAAGATAGGCAACTGCTGTGACGAACAGGTGCTGAGATCGTTTGATATTCCTTCTTTCGACGCCTGTTTCGTGTGTATGGGCAACAACTTCCAGAACAGCTTGCAAATCACCAACCTCTTAAAGGAACTGGGAGCGAAAAAAGTTTACAGCAAGGCGGAGGAAGATATTCAGGCCAAATTTCTGCTCAACAACGGCGCAGACAAGATAATCTATTCCGAAAAGGAAATTGCGGAAAAAATCGCGCTGGTGGAAAGTTCCAGCAACGTGTTTGACCGTATAGAGCTGTCCTCAGGCTACGATCTGATAGAAATGCGCTGTCCCGCAAAATGGGTGGGCAAGTCTATAATGCAGTTGAACATCCGATTCAATTACCACCTCAACGTAATTGCTCTGCGCACCGAAGAAAAGTTTGTCCCGCTTATTTCTCCCGATTACGTATTTGCCAAAGACGACCACATCATTGTACTCGGAAGCAGTGAGAATGTGGAAAAACTTGGCTGACGTGTACCAATATTTACACTAATTTTACACATCGAATGTTGATTTTGTATTTATTACGGTGTATAATGTAAGCAACTTAATAGAGACTTTCAGGGTTGTCGTTTACACGACATCAAAAGGGAACAATGTGCAATTCATTGACAGTCCCGCTACGGTAAGTTGCGTCCTTTGCGACGTGTGTTCTTTTCACTGAGTTTATCGGGAAGGAAAGAACGGCTGTTTCAGTCCTCACAACAAGTCCGGATACCTGCCTTGAAGGTTCAGTCTGTTACGTCCTCGGTGCAAGGGCATGACTGTCTTCAACTATTGAATTGCTTTCAGTGTTGTTCACAATGCCGTGTCGCTCCAAAGGACGACACGGTTTTATTTTGCCTTAAAATGTTTATATACAAGGAGAAAATCATGAAAAAAACAAGCAAAATTTTAGCACTGATACTTGCAGTCGCTCTCTTTGCAATGGCAACTCTTTTAGTTGCGTGCAACCCTGCAGAGCCTGAAGCAACCACCGAAGAAGTTACCTATACAACCACAATCAGAGGCGGAGACGTTACCATCAAGGTTGCGTTGAAGTACGAAACGGAATCGCACAAGATTACAGAAGTAATACTTGCCGACGACAACGTATATTGCACATCTAACTGGACGGACAAGTGGCAGGCAGGAGCGGAAACCGCCGTTGCTTCCTATGTCGGAATGACTCTTGAAGAAGTAGCGGCACTCGAAGCCGCTACGGGCAACGGAGTCGTTACGGGCGCAACGCTTTCTTCCAACGCTTTGCTCGAAGCGGTAAAAATGGCTGCCAATACTGTCGTGAAGACAGAAGTGGAAAGTGATGTCAATGTAACATTGCCCGAATTGCAGGAGGGTTACGCTTATCTTGTAATTTACGAACCCGACGACAAGCCTTGCACTGTTTACGCAGTGGAACTTGCAAAGTTGGAAAACCAGACGGTAATCACAATGCTCGAATACCTGAACACAAACGAATCAATGCATCTTGTTGCGGGTACGGGTCAATACGGCGCTTATGTAAATGAAATCGGCAACATCAAAAACGATGACGCTACAAGCACGTATCTGTATTTCTATACTTCGGTAGCAAAAGACGCCGACACTTCCGCATACGCTCAGTCTATAATGGTAGGCGGAATCCAACTTACAAGCAGCGGAGTAGGAACGGGCGAGATGTCTTTGGAAAGTCAATGCGTAATTTACGTGGGACTTATCAAGTATTGATTCTGCGTCAAGTCAAAGTCAAACCGATTAAAGACAAAGGTAAACTTATGGAAGGTGCACGACACAACAAAATAGCGAATTCGGCACTTTACGTCGCAGTGGTGGCAATGTTTACTGCAATGCTGTCCGGCGGAAAGTTTGCGCTGATGGCAATTCCCAACGTGGAAGTGGTGACATTGCTGATTGCACTGTTTGCCGCAGTGTGGGGGTTGGCTTATGCGTTGCCGGCAACGGTGATATTTGTCATCATCGAGACTTTTCTGTGGGGATTCAACACATGGGTAATCGAATATTTCATCCATTGGCCTTGTGTTGCGTTGCTGTTCGGACTGCTGGGCAAAGTTCCTTTTAAACGCAACTCTCTGAAAGTGTTTGTGCTGACGGTAAGTGCGGTGTTTATAACATTTCTGTTCGGCGTTCAGACCAGCATAGTCGACACTCTTCTCGGTTATTCAAGCAGCAAAGGTTTTTGGCTGGTAACGGAAGAGTTCTGGTACAGGTTTACCGTGCTGTACGCGAGAGGACTGGTGTTTTTCGTAATCCATATGTGCTGTAACTGCATTTTGTTTTCCTGCGCTTTTCTGCCTTTGGAAAAAGTCTTCAGATCTATAAAACGTAAACTGACAATATAAGAAAAGTAAACTGTTTTTCATCAACGTACATTCATCTTACTTTTCTTTGCAAGAGCGACAGTTCTATCTGCCGCTCTTATTTCTTATTTGTTGTTCTTCGGGCGTTTAATTGCGGTCAGACTTTTGACAAATAGCAAAAGGTAATATATAATATGCGTGATAAAAAGAGGAAAAACGACCTCTGTCAAGGAGAAATAAAATGGCAGAAAAACAAAAACAATTCGTCAAGGAAATAGCCGATTTCAACGAGGACTTTCCTCAGTGGTATACCGACGTTGTCATCAAAACCGAACTTGTCGATTACGGTCCTATAAAGGGTACGATGGTAATTCGTCCCTACGGCTATGCTATATGGGAAAACATTCAGAAACAACTGGATATGAGATTTAAGGCGACAGGACATCAGAACGCTTATTTCCCATTGCTTATTCCGCAAAGTCTGTTACAAAAAGAAGCGGAACACGTTGAAGGTTTTGCTCCGGAAGTGGCAATGGTGACCGTTGCCGGCGGTGAAAAACTTTCCGAACCTTATGTCATCCGTCCTACAAGCGAAACAATATTCTGCACGATGTATTCCAAGTGGATAAACAGTTACCGTGATCTTCCGTTGAAACTCAATCAATGGGCAAACGTTGTGCGTTGGGAAAAGACCACGCGCCCCTTCCTTCGCACAAGCGAATTTCTGTGGCAGGAAGGACACACGATACATGCCACACGCGAAGAATCTCTGAAAGAAACAATGGACATGCTGTATCTGTACCGTGACTTTGCCCGTGACGTGCTTGCAATGCCTACGTTCGTCGGACAAAAAAGCGAAAAGGAAAAGTTTGCCGGCGCGGAAGCAACATTCGGAATGGAAGCAATGATGCTGGACGGCAAGAGTCTTCAGGCGGGCACGTCGCATCACTTCGGACAGAAGTTCAGCCGTGCTTACGACATACAGTTCCTTGACAAAGACGGCACTCACAAATACGTATGGCAGACAAGTTGGGGGGTATCCACCCGTCTTATAGGAGCGCTTATAATGGCTCACGGAGATCAGCGCGGATTGGTGTTGCCTCCCGTCGTCGCCCCCGTTCAGGTAATTGTCGTACCCGTTGCCGCTCACAAGGAAGGCGTTAAAGAAAAGGCGCAGGAGATTACCGACGCTTTGATCGCTTGCGGTATTCGCGCTCAGGCGGACTTCTCCGACAACTCTCCCGGTTGGAAATTCAATCAGTGGGAAATGAAGGGCGTTCCCGTTCGTCTGGAAGTCGGTCCCAGAGATTTAGAGCAAGGGGTAGTTACCGTTGTTCGCCGTGACAACCTCGAAAAGAGCACGATAGAACTTCAGAACTGCAGGTCGGTTGTTGAACAATTGCTTAAGGACATTCAGAAGGCAATGTACGAAAAGGCTCTCAACTTCCGCGATTCCCATGTGCGCAACGTCCACAATATGAAGGAATTGGAACAGGCTTTGAATGACAAGTGTTTTGCAAAAATCATGTGGGATCAGGACGCCGAATGCGAGGCTCTCGTCAAGGAGAAATTGCAGGCAACGGTCAGAGTAATGCTGGACGAACAACCTTTCGACGACGTCTGCGGTATCTGCGGTAAAAAGAGCGACAAACTTCGTGTAGCAATCATTGCACGCGCTTATTGATTACAAAAATTGCATTAAAAGGCAAGGATAGTCGTCCTTGCCTTTTTTAATGGAGTTTTTACGGCACACCTGTTGAAACAGTGGTCTTCAATGGCAGGGGCACTGTCACGATGTGTAATTATTGTCGCCCAAAAGTGTTTTTTTTGTCGAACAATCGTAACATTCGTATTTTTGTCGCATATAATGGGTAAACAGTTTACGGTAATCGGTGCGGGAATTTTGCAATTATATGTCCTGTTTTGTAAAACTGACGTAAAATTTAGTGATTTGTGACAAGTATTTCGCCCGTAAAGCGGAAAACATCGCCTTTTTATAGCAAACAACGGACATAAAAATGTGGTTTTTATAAAAAAAATTGATAGAAAAGCAAAAAAAACTGAAAATCAGGTGAAAAACACTTGCGTATTGGTTTAAATTGTGGTAATATTTCAACATTAACAACGAAGAGAGTCAATGGGGTTTGTTAAATTATTGTGCAGTTTAACAAGATTGTGCAATTTAACAAGTATTCTCGGTGTTGAAGCGATTAGACTGAAACTTAATAACAAGTTTTTTGGGTAACTCAGAATCAACTCTGTTTACGCTTCGCCATCCTTTTTTTTCGGTTTGACAAGTCAGTGAGGTTGTTTTCTGGGTTTTTTTTGTTATACTACGAAAAGCCCATCCACCTGCTAGTACACGCATTAGCGTTTACTATACTATTTCGAAAATTTATGGAGGTAACGAATATGAAGAAAGTAAAGTTGCTCGTTGCGATGTTGCTTGTTCTCATCATGGCTGTGCCATTCGTTCTCACAGCATGTAATCCTGCTGGACAAGTTGATCTCAACGACGTTGTGGAGAGAACAGACTATACATCGGTCTACGATATGATAGGCTCCAAGGTTACTATTGATATGGTCGAAGAAGACGCTCAGGGTTTAGCCTACGCTACCGTTGACGGAGTTAAGTACGAACTTGGTATGGACTTCCTGTCCATGGCAATGGTTTACAACACTACCGTACCTGAAGGTAGTGAAGAGTATGAAACCAAGGAAGACGTCTACAACGAATGGTGGAAGCTGTACATCCAGAGATGGAATATGCTTGTTCCCGAAGTTCCCTTGTATTCAAATATTTACTACGATGTTTACAACAAGGAAATTGAAGGGCTTGTAACAACTCCTTACTGGACACCATCTACGGCTATTGTAGGTGCTACAACTAAAGACTCCGCAGGCGTTGTAAACATGGGCGACATCACAGACTTGTCCGGTTCTTTCCGTAACTCAAGTTTCGGTAAGGCTGCTCCTGGTGCAGCTGACCTTGCTGTACAAGAGTTGACAAGTGGTTACAGTACACTTTTCACTGATATGAACGGTGCATTCCACTTTGCTGACGGATCTACAATCACCAATGAAGTCGCAGGTAAGCAGTATCAACTCAAATCAGCAGCTGTACTTGCTAAGGCTCCAGAAACTTCAACCGACGCTGAAGGTAATATCACATACAAACTTACCATAAATTCAGGATTGAAGTTCAGTGACGGTTCTGCAATCACTGCTAAAAACTACGTTGCTTTCGTATTGGCATATAGTACAAAGGTTATGGAGGCTGCCGGCGGTAGTGCATCCTCAGGTATGTACTATGTGGGTTACGAAGAATTCAATGCAAACGTTACAGGCGGAGCAAGTGCGGTATTCTCTGGTATCAGATTGCTTAGCGACACTGAATTCTCTGTTACTATTTCTAAAGATTACGCAAACTATTACTACGTAGACACATATGCAAGTTTCTCACCCGTTCATATGGATATGTACTTTAAGGGTGCGGACATTAAGGACGATGGTAATGGATGCTATATCACAGAACCGTTTTATGCAAGCAGCGAAAAGGACGGAATCAAGACTTACGCAATGGCTGAAGTAATCAAGAGCAACATAAACAACACTGACGCTTCGGCAATTCCGTATTCAGGTCCATATGTAGTTTCTAAGTATGATGCAAGCACTAAGACAGCAACTCTTACTAAGAACGAATACTATACAGGTGACCACCGTGGTAGTGCAGCTATCCAGACAATCACATACAACAAGATTGTTTCTGAAACGCAGTTGGATCAGCTGAAACAAGGTGAAATTGATATTCTTGCAGGTGTAACAGGTGCTACAGATACAGAAGCTGCACTTGCTTTGACAAAGGGCGCAGATGCTAAATTTGCAGAAACTCACTATGACCGTGCAGGTTACGGTAAGTTGGCATTCGTTTCCGACTTCGGACCTACAATGTTCAAGGAAGTAAGACAAGCTGTTATTTACACAATTAACCGTGAAAAGTTTGCTACAGACTTTACAGGCGGACACGGTGCTGTCGTTCACGGACCTTACTATACAGGATCTGCACAGTATCAGGCTGTAAAGGATGAAATCAAGTTGAGTACTTACAACCTCAGTGCAGAAAGTGCAATCAAGGTTCTTGAAGAGGGCGGCTGGATTTACAACGGCGAAGGCAAAGAATTCGATGCATCCAAGGACGCTGTACGTTACAAGAAATTGAGCGGCTACGAATTGTCCTACGACAACTTGAATTTTGCTTCCACAGACAACAAGTACAAGACAGTCAAGATCAATGGCGAATACTACATGCCATTGGTAATCAACTGGACAGGTACACAACCTAACGAAGTTACAGACCTGCTGATTACAGCATGGCAAACTTCTAAGACTGCAACATCCGACATCGGTATGTACATCACTTACAAATCAGGTGAATTAAACACAGCATTGTACGGTGACTATTACCAGATGGCAGAAAGTGGTTTCAATGGAACAGCTCGTTGCGGCGCTGTAAACTTTGCAACAGGCTTCACAAGTTCTATTTACGACTACTCGTTCAACTGGACAATCAATCCTGACTTGTATGCACAGGGCTACAACATGAACATGTTCATGGACGAAGCAGACTTCTTCTCTAATTATTCCAAGTAATTAAGTGTGTTAAAGGTAGGGGCGACACCTTATGGCGTTGTCCCTACTGTTTGCGCACAGCAAGTTACAAAATAAGACAATTTGTATCTCGCTGTGCGTAAATAAACTGATTTAAAACGGAGGACAGTATGGCTAGATATATAATAAAGCGTATATTGTATATACT
>ENA-OYZE01000366-OYZE01000366.1-human-gut-metagenome-genome-assembly--contig:-NODE-366-length-16168-cov-4.327065_pt1 | contig 16168 bp, 15 predicted proteins | sample MGYA00243259_ERZ653469 | MGnify/ENA primary metagenome ERZ653469 (study PRJEB26926, sample SAMN06164913) | human gut metagenome | biome: ENVO:00009003; feature: ENVO:2100002; material: ENVO:00002003...
CCCCGCTTGTTTTTTGTAAGTACAAATTTTCTCCCGCCCTTTCGTCTGCGCGCCAAGTGTGCTACAATAACCTTAATTGGACACAAGGGGGAGAATAAAAAATGGCAAAGAAACAACGGTTGGATAAGGCCGTCTCGATGCAGGGGGCCCTGTCCCGCAGCGAGGTCAAAACCCTCATCCGCAAGGGGGAGGTCACGGTAAACGGACAGGTGGTGAAGGATGCGGGCTTCGGCGTCGATTTTGACAGCGATACCGTAGCGGTGCAGGGCAAAGCGCTTGTCCTGCGGCAGCACCTGTACTTGATGCTCAATAAACCCAAGGGGGTGGTCAGCGCCAGCGAGGACAAGCACGAAAAGACGGTGGTGGATCTGGTGCCCGAGGCGTTGCAGCGCCGCGGCCTGTTCCCGGCGGGAAGGTTGGATAAAGATACCACCGGTTTTGTGCTGCTGACCGACGATGGAGTGTTTGCCCACGATATTCTCTCCCCGAAAAAGCACATCTCCAAGACCTACCACGCATTGGTGGATGGCCCCATCACCGAAGCGATGGAGCGGGACTTTGCGCAGGGCATTCAGATCGGTCCCGATCAGACGCTGCCGGCTTCCCTTAAAAAAATGTCCTCCTGCGAGCGGGGAGACTGGGGAGAGGTTGTCCTCCGGGAGGGGCTTTACCACCAAATCAAGCGGATGTTTGGCGTCTATGGATTAAAGGTGTTGGAGTTAAAGCGGGTCAAGATGGGGCTGCTGCCGCTGGACCCCAATCTAAAAGAAGGGGAGTGCCGGGAGCTTACCCCCGAAGAGTGCAAACAGATCGCATCGAGGGAGGACCAATAGCATGGGATGTTTAATCTGTGATCGGATAGAGCAAATCCAAAAGGGAGAAAACCCTTACTTTGTCTGCGCGCTCTCCACCGGCTATGTGGTGTTGGGCGATCACCAGCGCTTTCAGGGATACACCCTGTTTTTGTGCAAGCGCCACGTCACCGAACTGTATGAGCTGCCGTGGGATTTTCGCACCCGCTTTCTGCAGGAGATGTCGCTGGTAGCCGAGGCGGTGGCGGCGGTCTACCACCCGGAAAAGATGAACTATGAGCTGCTGGGCAACGGCGATACCCACCTGCACTGGCACCTCTTTCCGCGGGTCAGCGGCGACACCCCGCAGCCTGGTCCGGTGTGGTGGCTGCCGCGGGAGGAGATGTGGAACGACGCCTATCGGCTAAGCGATGACCAGCTCGCTGAAAGGACAAAGCAGCTGCGGGAAGAGATTGAAAGGCGGCTCTGTGAGCTGCCAACCCTTGTACTGGATGGAAAGGAGGAAAGGGATGGATAACCTGTCCTGCCTTCCGCAAAAGCTGCCGGCCTCCTTTTACCTGCAGGACACCGTCGAGGTGGCTAGACAGCTGATCGGAAAAAAGCTGGTGCGCCGCTTAAACGGGCAGCTGCTCTCAGCCATCATCTGTGAGACCGAGGCCTACACCGGCTTTTCGGACAAGGCCTGCCACTCCTATAAAGGAAAGACCGAGCGCACAAAGGTGATGTTCGAGCCGGGTGGCAGGGCGTATGTCTACCTGATCTATGGAATGTATTGTTGTCTTAACATCACTACCCGTCAGGAGGGCGTGCCGGAGGCGGTGCTGATCCGCGCGGCCTGTCCGGTGCAGGGGATCGAGACGATGATGGCTCTGCGGCAGCAAAAAAAGCCCGTTCGGAATTTGACTGCGCACAACCTGCTGTCCGGTCCGGGAAAGCTGTGCAGCGGATTGGGCATTACCCGCGCACAAAATGGGCTTTTGTTGAGCGGGGAGGAACTGTATCTGTGTGAGGGCGTCGCGGTGCCAAAGGAGCGCATCGCCGCCACAAAGAGAATCCACATTGACTATGCGCAGGAGGCGCGGGATTTTCTGTATCGCTTTGTCGATATTGGCAGCCCGTGCCTGTCTGTTCGATATAAGGGGGAAGAACGATGAACCGATGGTCCATTCCGACATCGGAGGGGATCCACTGGGAGAAAGAGCTGGTGGAGCACAGCGACGAGCAGCTGCAGGATACACTGCGCAAGCGCTCCTGCTGCATGAGCGGCCACCGATCGCTGCCATCGAATCTGCAGGAGCAGGTGTGGCTGCAAAAAAATTTGCGGGGAGCGATTGCGCAGCTTGTGGAAGAGGGAATCGATATTTTCTATACTGGGGGCGCGCTGGGGTTCGATACGCTGGCCGCCGTCACGCTGCTGGAGATGCGCCAGCGCCTGCCCGGTATCCAGCTGTATCTGACGGTCCCTTACCCCGAACAGCATTTGGGGTGGAGCAAGACCGACCAGAAACTGTACGAGCGGATTCGGGAAAGCGCCGACAGGGTGTACATTGTCAGCCCGCGATACCACAAGGACTGTATGAAGCGGCGCAACTACTTTATGGTAGACCACAGCTGTGTGTGCGCGTACTATATGACAAACCCCACCCGCAGCGGCACGGCACAGACGGTCAAATACGCCTATGAATCGGGGTGCAGGCTCATCAATTTGATGCAGCCCCTAAAGGAGGACATCAAGATCGAGGAGTAGGCTGCAGAAAGGCCGGTGCTACAGCTGCTGCTGTGGCAGAGCAAAGCCGTGCATAAAGCCATTTTTTGCGTAGATCGAACAGATGTCCCCGCCGATAATCTCCCCGCGGTAGAGCAGCAGATTTGCCCGGATATACTCCTTTTGCTGCGGATAGTTGAGCACCTCATAGGTGTAGCGGCGCACCTGTTTGCCGCGATAGTCCCGCAGGTCAAAGCCCTGTGCCAGCTGGATGGCGTTGTAGTTTTCGTACACATCCCCAAATTCTTCCGGGATCACGACCTCCACCGTCTCACAGGGCTCTTGGCTCACCTCCCAGCCGTAACTCTGCAAAAAGGCAATGCGGCTGAGGTTGTTGGGCGCCTGGGTATTGTGTTCCTCCGACACCTCTAAGGGAGCAGCACCTTGATGGGGCAGACGCAGGAAGAGGAAAAGACCGATTACCGCCGCGACGATCACGGCAACTAGCAGGAGCTTTTTGAACAGGGCCTTTGGTTTGAGCGAGCAGATGAACATAAGGGGTTTCCTCCTTTGGCAAAGTAATCCCTCGTCAACTGGAATACCTGCGGGGACAGGATCAACAGGGCGACAAGGTTTGGAATCAATAGACAGACGTTGCACAGATCGGCCAGCGCAAACACCACCGGCAAGCGGGCAAAGCAGCCGGCAGCTCCACCGGCCAGAAAGAGCAGTTGGTACAGCCGCAGCGCCCTGGGACGGTGCGGGAAGAGGTACTCGATGCAGCGCTGCCCGTACAGGCAGAAGCTGATGACCGAGGCAAAGGCGAACAGCGACACAGCCGCAGCCAGCACCTGTCCGCCCGCGTCGCCCATCACCAGCACAAAGGCTTGCTGTGCAGAGGAAGGCGACAGCGGCACACCGCTTGCCAAAATGACCAGCGCTGTCACGGTGCACACCAGGATGGTGTCGCAAAACACCTCGAAGATGCCCCAAAAGCCCTGCTCGACCGGGCTTTTGGCTGCACTGCATGCGTGGGCGATCGAGGCGCTTCCAAGGCCCGCCTCGTGGGTGAAGATTCCCCGGGCAATGCCCACCCGCAGCGCGGTGGCAAATCCGACGCTTCCTCCGGACAGCGCGCTGGCGGGCGAGAGGGCCTGACGGAAAATCTGTGCAAAGGCGTCGGGGATATTCTGCCGAAAGTGCACCAGCACAACCCCGCACCCGGCAAGGTAGAGGACCGACATCAGCGGGACCAGAGTGGAGCAGGTTTGGATGGCGCGGTCACAGCCGCCGCGCAGCACCCAGGCGCACAGCAGCGTGAGCGCAAGCGCACAAAGCCAGGGCGGCAGGGAGAAGCTTTCCCACAATGCGCCTGCGATGGCGTTGGTCTGGGTCATGCTGCCGCTGGAGAGGCTGGAAATCGAACAGACGATGCAGTACAGTGCAGCGAGAAATGCCCCGAAGGTGCCGGGGATGCCGCGAGAGATGTAGTACATCGGGCCGCCGCGATAGGCACGGGAGGTGGGATCTTGTGTCTGAAAGCGCACTGCCAGCAGCACTTCGGAATATTTTGTCGCCATGCCCAGCAGCGCTCCTATCCACATCCAGAACAGGCTGCCTGGCCCTCCCAGCATCAGCGCCGCACCGACCCCCACGATGTTGCCCACGCCCATTGTGCCGCCCAGCGCGGTGGTGAGGGCGGCCCAGGGCGAGCAGCCGTTTGCGCGGCGAGAATGCTTTTGGTCCGGCCGGCTGTGGCCGTTTTCTTTTTGTCTGCGTTTTCGCGGGGAAAGGGGCAAAAAGAGTGCCCCCACAGTTTTTTGCAGGATGGTGTTGAGCCGAAATAGGGGCAAAAAGCCGGTGCCTACAGTGAGGTACAATCCGCACAGTAAGGTGAAGGCGATGGTCCCCCGGCCCCAGAGCAAGGTGCTCAGCGCTTGGATCGATTGCCCGATCACAAAATCCCCCCTTTGTGGTTTTGTTACAGGCTATGCGCCGGAAATTTGGGTTATGCGGGGGTGGACTTTTTTGTGGTTTGCGGTTATAATGGGGGCAGGAAAATAAAAAAACAGCTCATTAGAGGGGGAATTTTACATGTACAATTGCGCAAAGTGCTTCCAGCGCGGATGCACCAAACAGGATTTAACCAAGACATTGCCGGATTGTCCGAGCAAGGACACAGCGGTTCAGGAGCAGGCAAAGGCCCTCTATCAGGAAGAGGAGAACCACAAGATTGCCTACTGTGCAGCTCTGACCGAGGCGGGCGGCTACTGCAAAGATACCCGCTTGATCGAGATCATCAAATTTATGCACCGCGCCGGCTATAAAAAGATCGGCATCGCCTTCTGCACGGGCCTGTATAAGGAAACCCAGGAGGTTGTCAACATTCTGGAATACAACGGCTTTGAGGTGGTTTCGATCATCTGCAAAAACGGCGCCATCACCAAAGATTTTCTGGGCATCACCGACGCGCAGGCGGTGCGCGGCAACTGCAAGACCGAGACGATGTGCAATCCCATTGGACAGGCTCTGTTCTTAAACGAGCAGCAGACCGACTTTAACCTGATGATCGGACTGTGCGTCGGCCACGACACCCTGTTTATGAAGTACGCCAAGGCTCCGATGACCGTGCTGGCAGTAAAGGACCGCGTCACCGGCCACAATCCGTTGGCTCCGGTTTATCTGGCGCAGGGATACTACAACAAGAAGTTTTATCCAGACGATCCAGAGGAATTAAACCCGCACGACACCGAATATAACCGCTAAACAATAAAAAAAGCGCCCCGGAACGGGACGCTTTTTTGCTAGGTGCATAATGAAATGCAGTTTGGAAAAGGTAAGATCAAAAGCTTTTTGGAAAGAAGGAGTTACATGAAACGGGCGGACAGCACCCTGTTGATGGGGGATTGCAGCGCGCTGAGCTGGCAAACGGCAGATGGCAAAGGATTGTGGGCGCGCAATATGGATTTTAACCGGATGGCACAGGGCAGTGCCATCACCTTTGTGCCGCGGGGAACAAAATATTACACCTGCGGCTCTTCGCTGGAGGGCAGTTTGGAGGAAAAGAGCGTCTACACAGCCCACTATGCTGCTCTGGGTGCTGGGATGCTGCTCAACCCCTCCACCCCGGTCCTGTATGAGGGAATCAACGAGTGTGGGCTGATGGGCGGACAGCTGTATTATCGCGAGTTTGCCCACTATCCAAACCAGGCGCAATCGGACCGCTGCCCATTGCAGCCTCCGTTTTTGGTTTACCACCTGTTGGCAAGCTGCTCCGGGGTACAGGAAGTTGTCTGTGCACTTGAGAAAGAGTACGATCTGGTGGATCAGCCGCTGTTTGGCACGACGCCTTCGCTGCACTGGACCTTCTGCGACCGCACCGGCGAGAGCATCGTGATAGAACCGGATGCCGACGGCCTGCACATCTATCGACACACCATCGGTGTGATGACCAACAGCCCCTCTTATTCCTGGCACCGGCTGAATCTGCTCAACTATGCCAACCTGCGTGAGCTCGATTTTGATGCGGTGACGGTCGGCGGCGATACCATTCCCCAATGCTTTTCTGGAAATGGGCTTTTGGGCCTCCCGGGAGATTTTAGCTCTCCGTCCCGCTTTGTCCGTCTGGCCATGCTCAAACAGTATGCGCTGAAAGGAGAGGACGAAGCAGATGGGGTGGCCAAGATCTTCCACCTGATGCAGAGCGCAGCTTTCCCACTGGGAGCGGTACAGGTCAGCCAGCCGGGGGACCCCACCGCCCACGATGAGGGAGTGGTGCCGTTTGACTACACGCTCTACACCACCGTCTACTGTGCACAGTCGCTGCGGTGCTACTGGACAACCTATGAAAATCAGAGAATTCAGTATGTGGATCTTTCGCAGCTGCTTTCCGAAAGCAGCTGCAAGCAGTTTGACTTTGTCCGCCGTCCCGATTTTTGCTGCCGCAATGAAGGCTAATGAGGGGATTTTATATCCGTTCATAACAAAAAGGGGAGCGCCAATTGTTGGCGCTCCCCTGACAGCATGTCCGCCTTTTAAGCGGGCAGCTTTTCTTTTTTGCCCCGCAGATAGAGGATGGCCCCCAGCGCTGCTGCAATGCACTCGGTGGCGGGAAAGGCAAGCCAAACGCCGGTCATCCCAGCGGCGGCCGCCAGCAGGAAGGCCATCGGGATAATCAGCACCAGTCCCCGCAGCAGGGAGGTGATGTGGGCCGGCAGCACGCGCTCCACCGAGGTGAAGTAGGTGGACAGGATGGTGTTGAAGCCGACAAATAAAGTGGCAGTAAAGTAGAGCCGCAGGCCCTCTACGGCGATCTGTTGCAATTGAGGGTTGTGTTCGCTGTTAAAAACCTGGGCGATGGGGCTGGCAAAGAAAAAGAGGATCAGATAGATTGCCGCCGACAGCACAGCGGTAACCCCGATAGACAACCGCAGCAAGAGCTGTACCTGCTCCTTGACCCGCTGACCATAGGCGCGGCTGATGAGCGGCTGGATGCCCTGGGCGATGCCGTTGAAGATGGCGACCACCACCAGGGAAATGTTGGCGATGACGCCGTAGGCTGCCACTCCGGTGTTGCCGGTGAGGTGCAGGATGATGGTGTTAAAGACGATCATGGTCAAGCCAGAGGAAATCTGTGCGAGCAGCGATGGAAACCCGAGCGAGACGTTGGTGCGCACCACCCCGGCGTGCAGACCGGTGCGGGTCAGGTGAAAGCCCTTCTTTTTGCGCAGCCAGTGGGTGGAGGTGATGAGGATGCCGATGCAGGGCGACAGGCCGGTGGCAAAGATGGCGCCGAAGATGCCCATCCCCAGAGGGAAGATGAAGAGGTAGTCCAGCAGGATATTGGACAGGCTGCTGGTGACGGTAGCGGCAGAGGAGAGCTGCGGATTGCCGTCGTTGCGGATGAAGCACAAAAATAGGTCGTTAAAGATAAAGGCCGGGGAGAACAAAATCATGGTGCGCAGATAGGTGTAGGTCATGTCGTAGATGCTTTCGTCGGCACCCAGCAGGACGATCAACTCATCGGAAAAAAACAACCCGATGAGGAAAAAGATAACGGAAGCAGCAGCACACAGATAGACGGTGTTGGTGAACATGACGTTTGCCTCGTGATCTTCGCCGCGGCTCTTGCAGATGGAAAAGCGGGTTGCGCCGCCCATGGCCAGCATCAGGCCCACGCCATGGATGAAGTTGTAGGCGGGGATAGCCAGGTTTAATGCAGCAAGGCCGTTGGTGCCCAGACTCTTAGAGACAAAGAAGGTGTCGGCCAAAATGTAGCAGGACATAGCCAGCATGGCAAAGACACTCAATGAGGTGTAGCGGGCAAATTGCCGTAAGACACTGCGATTCATACAAATCTCTCCTTCCAGACTGGGAAAACCTCTGTCGAGGGGAATTGTCCAGTACAAAAAAAGCGCTGCGTTTCCACATGTGCTACGGCCTATCCATGTGGAACACAACGCTTTTATCCGCCCGGCGGCAGGATTTCCCTGTTTAATTGCGTAAAAGTCATTATAGCAAAGGCTGCCTGAAAGGTCAAGTCGCTGTATGGGGAAAATGCAAGAAAGGGGAAGTTTTGTGCGGGAATGAAAGTGTACTGGGGAAAATGAGATCCCTTTTTTCGAGTCGATTTGCAGTGGTGAAGTGGAAAATCGCATCCAAAGAGTGTGGTAATTATGCCTAAAGTATGCCGCTGGAATTGAAAAGGAAGTTGTGCTAAATTTTTAAATAGTTGTCATATATACACAATAAAATAAATTTTATTTGTCTGTACGTGAAGAGAATTTTGAGCGTTTTGTATGATTTTCAATTAAAATATTTTTTCGGGTTGTTGAAACGAGATAAAATTTTCCACAATTTTCAGCGGTTTTTCATCTTGTTTTTTCGGACAAATTGCTCTAATATGTATTTATGTTGAATGGAGAAATTTGCGCTCCATTTAAAACAAAACAAAGGAGAAATTGCACATGAGAAAAGTTATTGCACTGCTTCTGGCCGCAGCGATGGCTATGGGTATGGTAGCTTGCTCTAGCAGTGGTTCCACCGAGTCCACTTCTACCGAGTCCTCTACCTCCACCGAGACCGAAACTGCTACCGAAGAGGAAGAAACCGCTGAAACACCAGCTGCTGAAGAGACCGAGACCGCAGAGGTTGCCAACAAGGACAAACCGCTTGTTTGGTTTAACCGTCAGCCTTCCAACAGCTCCACCGGCGAGCTGGACCAGGCTGCTCTGAGCTTCAACGACGACACCTACTATGTAGGTTTCGATGCCAACCAGGGCGCTGAGCTGCAGGGCACCATGGTAAAAGATTACATTGAATCCCACATCGACACCATCGACCGCAACGGTGACGGCATCATCGGCTACGTCCTGGCAATCGGCGATATCGGTCACAACGACTCGATCGCTCGTACCCGCGGCGTACGTTCCGCTCTTGGCACCGGCGTTGAGAAAGACGGCGCAATCAACAGCGATCCAGTCGGCACCAACGCAGACGGCACAGCTACCGCTGTACAGGATGGCTCCATCGAAGTAAACGGCACCACCTATGTAGTTCGCGAGCTCGCTTCTCAGGAAATGAAGAACTCCGCAGGCGCTACCTGGGATGCTGCTACCGCTGGTAACGCAATCGGTACCTGGTCCGCTTCTTTCGGCGATCAGATCGATATTGTCGTTTCCAACAACGACGGCATGGGCATGTCCATGTTCAACGCTTGGTCGAAAGCCAACAGCGTTCCAACCTTCGGCTACGATGCAAACGCTGATGCCGTTGCTGCCATCGCAGAAGGTTACGGCGGCACCATCAGCCAGCACGCTGATGTTCAAGCTTACCTGACCCTGCGTGTACTGCGCAACGCTCTTGACGGCGTAGATGTCGACACTGGTATCGGCACCGCAGATGATGCTGGCAACGTACTCAGCGACGACGTATACTACTACAATGCAGACGAGCGCTCTTACTACGCTCTGAACGTAGCAGTTACCGAGGAGAACTATCAGGACTTCATGGATTCTACCCAGGTATATGCTCCTGTCTCCAACCAGCTGGATGCTACCGCTCATCCGACCAAGAACGTATGGCTGAACATCTACAACGCTGCAGATAACTTTCTGAGCGCTACCTATCAGCCACTGCTTGAGAAATATGACGATCTGCTCAACCTGAACGTCGAGTACATCGGCGGCGACGGCCAGACCGAGGCCAATATCACCAACCGTCTGAGCAACCCAAGCCAGTACGATGCATTCGCGATCAACATGGTTAAGACCGACAACGCGGCATCCTATACCGCACTGCTCAATCAGTAATCTGGCTGCCTTTTCACCGGTGGGCGGCTGCCCACATGGTAAGACATAGTTGACTTGCTAGTAGGGAGAATGAATTCTTCGCTCTGGAGAAAGTATCTCCGACCGATAGAAGGAATTCTCCCTATTGGCGGTTTTTGAGGAAAAAATCGGCAGCGATGGCCCTTTGCCAAAACTGCTAATCTGAAGAAACAGGAGTAACGAGAATGACAGATTCGAAAGACGATATTGTCCTGTCAATCCGCGGTATGTGCAAGTCTTTCGGTCGAAACCGGGTACTTGACCACATCAACCTGGACGTCAAACGGGGAACGGTCATGGGACTTATGGGCGAAAACGGCGCCGGTAAATCGACCATGATGAAGTGCCTGTTTGGTACCTATCAGAAGGACGAAGGAAAAATTTACTTAAACGGCAAGGAAATTAACTTTTCCGGCCCAAAAGATGCTCTGGAAAACGGAATCGCCATGGTTCACCAGGAGCTCAATCAGTGCCTGGAGCGGAATGTCATCGACAATCTGTTCCTCGGACGTTATCCCACCAACTCCATGGGAGTCGTGGATGAGAGAAGTATGAAGAAAAAGGCCTCCGAGTTGTTCCGCAAGCTCGGCATGACCGTCAATCTGAACCAACCGATGCGGAATATGTCTGTCTCCCAGCGCCAGATGTGCGAGATTGCCAAGGCAATTTCCTATAATTCGCAGGTCATCGTTCTGGACGAACCGACCTCCTCGCTGACTGTACAGGAGGTAGACAAACTCTTTGAAATGATGCGGATGCTCAAATCGCAGGGTATCTCGCTGATCTATATTTCTCACAAGATGGATGAGATTTTTGAGATCTGTGACGAGGTCTCGGTTCTGCGAGACGGCAATCTGGTCATGACAAAGCAAACCAAAGACACCAACATGAACGAGCTGATCACCGCAATGGTCGGCCGCTCGCTGGAGAGCCGTTTCCCACCAGTGGATAACACCCCTGGGGATACCATCCTCTCGATTCAGCACCTCTCCACCAAATACGCCCCTTACTTGCAGGATGTCTCCTTCGATGTCAAAGAGGGCGAGATTTTCGGCCTGTATGGCCTGGTCGGTGCCGGACGTACCGAGCTGCTGGAAACAATCTTTGGCGTGCGCACCCGTGCAGCGGGCCGTGTTTACTTTAAAAACCGCTTGATGAACTTTAACAATGCCAAAGAGGCCATCGAGCACGGTTTTGCTATGATCACCGAGGAACGTAAGGCCAACGGCCTGTTCTTAAAGTGCGACCTTACCTTTAACACCACCATCGCAAACCTGGAACAGTATAAGACTGGTGTTGCGCTCTCCGATGCCAAGATGGTAAAGGCGACCAACAAAGAAATCAAGATCATGCATACCAAATGTATGGGACCGGACGATATGATTTCCAGCTTGTCGGGCGGAAATCAGCAGAAGGTCATCTTTGGTAAATGGCTCGAGCGCGAGCCGCAGATCTTTATGATGGATGAACCTACCCGCGGTATCGATGTAGGTGCGAAGTATGAGATCTATGAGCTGATCATCAACATGGCCAAGCAGGGCAAGACGATCATTGTCGTTTCCTCTGAGATGCCTGAAATCCTTGGTATCACCAACCGCATTGGCGTCATGTCCAACGGACATCTCTCCGGGATCGTGAACACCAAGGAGACCGATCAGGAAGAACTTTTGCGTCTGAGCGCAAAATATCTATAGTGGGAGAATGTGCATATGGCAACGGATATTAAAAAAGTATTGACACCGGAGCAGGAACAACAGCTCCGTCAGCCGATTGACAACTATGTCGGCGCAATTCAAGAAAAGATCAATGCCCTGCGGGAACTCGGTACCGATAAGGTTCTGGACATCCAGAGCGAGCTGGAGAACCTCAAACGGGACCGCATCTACACCGCGCAGGAGAAAGAATCCAGACGTGCTGCCCTGACGGCAGATTTGGAAAAGGCCAAAGCGGAGGAAGCAAAACATAAGGATGAGATTGAAAAACTCATCGCCGACGCGGAGAGCTACCTGAAAGCACACTATGAAAAAGACTACTATCAAGCAGTCGTAAAGGCCTGCGCCCAGCAGAAGGTTCAGGCCAAAGAGAAGTATCAGGCAGCAGTGGCACAGCTGAACAAGGAACACCAGGAAACGGTATCCAAGTTGAGCGACCAGCGGGAGATCAAGGACGAGAAATACGTCCACAAGAACCGCCTGTTTGATGCAAAGATGCAGCTGGCAAAAGATTTGCAGGAGGCGAAGGACCGTCAGCATGCCGCATACGATTACAAGTATCACCTGATCGATATGCTGCGCATGTCCAAGTTCACCTTCGGCGAGAGCATGGCCCAGCGCTGGGAAAACTACAAGTACACCTTTAACCGCAGAGACTTTTTGCTGCGCAACGGCTTGTACCTGGCGATCATCGTCATCTTCATCGCCCTGTGCATCATCACCCCAATTGTCAAGAACGTACCGCTTCTGACCCTCAATAACGTATTGAACATCCTGCAGCAGGCTTCCCCGAGAATGTTCCTGGCTCTGGGTGTTGCGGGCCTGATCCTGTTGGCCGGCACCGACCTGTCCATCGGCCGTATGGTCGGTATGGGCATGACCGCCGCCACCATCGTAATGCATCAGGGTCCGAATACCGGTTCGGTTTTTGGCCATGTCTTTGACTTCAGCACCCTGCCGGTTCTGGTGCGCGTTGTGCTGGCCCTGGTTGTCTGCATCGTGCTGTGCACCATCTTCACCACCATCGCTGGTTTCTTTACCGCCAAGTTTAAGATGCACCCGTTCATCTCCACTATGGCGAACATGTTGGTCATCTTCGGTTTGGTCACCTACTCCACCAAGGGTGTATCCTTCGGTGCGATTGATTCGACCATCCCGAATATGATTATCCCAAGACTCAACGGCTTCCCGACCATCATCCTGTGGGCGATTGCCGCAGTCATTGTGGTTTGGTTCATCTGGAACAAGACCACCTTCGGTAAAAACCTGTTTGCAGTCGGCGGCAATGCCGAGGCAGCAGCGGTTTCCGGTATCTCGGTATTCTGGGTTACAGTTGGCGCCTTTGTTCTGGCAGGTATCCTGTATGGCTTCGGCTCCTGGCTGGAATGTATCCGAATGGTCGGCTCCGGTTCGGCTGCTTACGGACAGGGCTGGGAGATGGATGCGATCGCAGCCTGCGTAGTCGGCGGCATCTCCTTTACCGGTGGTATTGGTAAGATCTCGGGCGTTGTAGTCGGTGTATTCATCTTCACCGCCCTGACCTACTCCCTGACCACTCTGGGTATTGATACCAACCTCCAGTTTGTATTCTCCGGTATCATCATTCTTGTGGCGGTTATGCTGGACTGCCTCAAATACGTTCAGAAGAAATAACTTTTCCATTTACGCAGAAAGCCGCTGCAAGGCAGACAAATCGGGTTTGCTTTGTGGCGGCTTTCCCCGGCTGCGGGGATATTTGCTCGCAGCTTGATGGACAGAATAGAAAATCAACAAGGTGCGCCCCTGTAACGGCGGCGCAAAAAGGAGCGGATGACAAATGCATAAACTCAGCGATGTGCGCAGTGCCCTGCGCAATGGGGAACTCGATGAGACTCTGGTGCGACTGACAGGAGCAGACCCTCAAAAGGCCCGCGAACGGGTAGAAGGGGTATTGCATAACTTTCAGCACATCTTTGGCGCGGGGGAAGATACTTTGGTGACCCTGTGCTCCGCCCCGGGCCGCACGGAGATCTGCGGCAACCATACCGATCATCAGCACGGACGGGTGCTGGCAGCGGCGGTCAACGTCGACTTTTTGGCCTGCGCCGCCCCCAATGGCACCGACACCATCCGTTTTCAGTCGGAGGGCTGGCCGTTGGTGGAGCTGACTCTCGACCACAGCGGTCCAAAGGAAGAAGAAAAGGAAAGCACCCCGGCCCTCGTGCGCGGCATGGCGGATCAGGCTGCCCAGTTGGGCTACAAGGTGGGGGGCTTCGATGTATATGCGGTGTCCGATGTGCTTCCGGGCTCCGGTTTGTCCTCCTCGGCGGCCTGCGAGGTGCTGCTGGGCGTGATTGAGAATCACCTGTTTTGCAACGATGCGCTCAGCCCGGTGACCATCGCACAGATGGGCCAGAAGGCGGAGAACCTCTATTTTGGAAAACCCAGCGGCTTGATGGATCAGACTGCCTCTTCGGTGGGCGGCGCAGTGGCCATCGACTTTGCAGACCCGGCAGATCCAAAGGTACATACCGTTTCGGTCGACCTCAATGCGTTAGGTTATGCGCTGTGCATCATCGATTCGGGCGCAAACCATGCAGCGTTGACCTCAGAATATGCCTCGATCCCACAGGAGATGGGGGCGGTGGCCGCGCACTTTGGCAAACAGGTGCTGCGTGAGGTGGATAAGGAGCAGGTAATCGGCGCGCTGCCGCAGCTCAGAAAAGAGCTGGGAGACCGCGCTGTACTGCGTGCACTCCATTTCTTTGCAGATGATGCACGGGTGGAGCGGGAAGCAGCCGCTTTGGCCGACGGCAGGATGGAGGATTTCCTTGCCCTTGTGCGCGAGTCGGGCCGCTCCTCCTGGGAGCTTTTGCAGAACATTACGCCGTCCGGCGCAGTCCGCGAGCAGGCGATGGCCGTCGCGCTGACCGCTGCAGAATATGCTCTGCACGGACAGGGAGCCTGCCGGGTTCACGGCGGCGGCTTTGCGGGTACCATCCAAGCCTTTGTTCCGCTTGCAATCTGTCAAGATTTCCAGCGAGAGATCGAACAGATGCTCGGAGCAGGCTGCTGCCATATTTTGAGCATCCGCCCAGTCGGCGGTGCTGTCGTCTGCTAACCCAATCCCTGTAAAAATAGAGAGGAGTGCAACCTTATGGCAATTTTAGTCTTAGGTGGAGCCGGTTACATCGGTTCCCATACCGTGTACGAACTCATTGAAGCTGGCCGCGATGTTGTGGTGGCCGATAACCTGCAAACCGGCTTTCAGGCCGCAGTACATCCAAAGGCCAAATTCTACAAGCTGGATATCCGGGATAAGGGCGCGCTGGATACCCTGTTCCAGGCAGAAAAGATCGACGGCGTCATCCACTTTGCAGCGTCCTCCCAGGTTGGCGAGTCGATGAGCGATCCTCTAAAATATTACGACAACAACCTCTACGGTACCATGGTGCTGTTGCGCTCGATGGTGGAGCACGGGGTGGATAAGATCGTCTTTTCCTCCACCGCCGCCACCTATGGAGAGCCAGAGCGGGTGCCGATCCTCGAAACCGATAAAACCGAACCGACCAACTGCTACGGTCAGACCAAGCTCTCGATGGAGCAGATGATGTCCTGGGTATCCCGGGCACATGGACTGCGTTATGTGGCACTGCGCTACTTCAATGCCTGCGGTGCGCATCCATCCGGAAAAATCGGTGAAGCGCACAACCCGGAAACACACCTGATCCCGATCATTTTGCAGGTGCCGCTGGGTCAGCGGGAGGCTGTCAGCATCTTTGGAGACGATTACCCCACAGCAGATGGCAGCTGTGTGCGCGACTATATCCATGTCAGCGACCTGGCACAGGCGCACATCCTGGCACTGGACTATCTGATGAACGGCGGGGAGAACAACGTCTTTAACCTTGGAAATGGCGTTGGCTTCAGCGTCAAAGAGGTGGTGGAGGTAGCCAGAAAGGTCACCGGCCATCCGATTCCTGCAAAGGTTGCTCCGCGCCGGGCAGGCGATCCGGCACAGCTGATCGCTTCGTCCGACAAGGCCATTCAGGTACTGGGTTGGAAACCAAAGTACAACGATCTGGATACCATTGTGGAGACTGCCTGGATTTGGCATAAAAACCACCCGTATGGCTTTGAGGAGGAATAGAGATGGAGCGCAACGAAGCAATTGCCAAACTGATCGCGTATGCGCAGCAAAAGCAGCTGATCCAGCCGGAAGAAAAAAATTGGGCGGTCAATGCGCTGCTCGAGGCGTTGGAGTTGGACAGCTGTGCACTGCCGGAAGTTTCTTCTCAGGAGCAGATTGATCTGCCTGCCGTCCTCAATGCCCTGTTGGACGACGCCTATGAGCGGGGAGTGCTCAAAGAGAACAGCGTCGTGTACCGCGACCTGTTTGACACCAAGCTCATGGGTGTGCTCACCCCACGCCCGGCACAGGTGATTGAAAAGTTCCGCAACCTCTACCAGCAGAGCCCGAAAGCGGCCACCGACTGGTACTATCAGTTTAGCCAGGACACCAACTATATCCGCCGGGACCGCATTGCCCGGGATGTTCAGTGGAAAACGATGACTGAATATGGGGAGCTGGACCTGTCTCTTATACACATCTGACGCTGCCGACGATAAGGC
>ENA-OYZE01000373-OYZE01000373.1-human-gut-metagenome-genome-assembly--contig:-NODE-373-length-15832-cov-4.359891_pt1 | contig 15832 bp, 15 predicted proteins | sample MGYA00243259_ERZ653469 | MGnify/ENA primary metagenome ERZ653469 (study PRJEB26926, sample SAMN06164913) | human gut metagenome | biome: ENVO:00009003; feature: ENVO:2100002; material: ENVO:00002003...
GTTCGAGTCCCGCAATCAGCTCGAGCAGGGCCTGGGAGGATTGCAGCTCCTGCACGCTGTTGGCCAATTTGAAATTGTCAATTGCTTGTCCCATGATTCTTCGTCCTTTCTGCCGAATAAATCTTAAGTGATATCTTTACAATACACGAAATTTATGTCTAAATCAATGGAGGATTGCCAAAAAACTTTAAATATCTTCGCGGCAATCCGCATTGACAAAATGCAGCGAAATGAGTAATATTAGATAGATAACATCTGTTACAAATATCTGATATCCAATACGACGTCATGTCGTGTGGGAAGCTACATTTGGGGGGTACCATTTTGGAGCAAAGGCAGCCGCGGCTGAACGTAGTTTTGTTTGAGCCACAGATCCCGCAAAATACCGGCAACATCGCCCGCACCTGTGCCTGCACGGGGGCGAGATTACATCTGGTAGGGCCGATGGGTTTTTCGGTCGACGACAAAAAGCTCAAGCGTGCCGGCCTGGACTACTGGCACTTCTTAGACATCACCTACTACGACTCAACCCGGCAGTTTTTGGAGCAGCACCGAGAGGATGCGCTCTACTTTTTCACGACCAAGGGGCGGAGGGTGTACTCCGAGGTGCAGTATCCAGATGACTGCTACCTCATCTTTGGCCGCGAGGATGCGGGCATTGATGAGGAAATCTTGTTGCAGCATCCAGACAGCTGTCTGCGTTTGCCGATGATTGGTCCGGTGCGCAGCCTCAATCTGTCCAACACCGTTGCCATTGCAGTGTATGAGACGCTGCGCCAATGGAATTTCCCTGCCCTGCAAAATGAGGGCCAGTTGCACAAATTCCGTTGGGAGGATTTTGTCCCCCAAGATTAAACCAAACACATCAGGAGGAACTATGAACCAGGAAAAAATCTTTTTTATCACCGATTCTGCCTGTGACATACCGCCGGTGGACGAAAAACAATTGCCCAATCTGGCCATCCTGCCCATCCCGGTAACAGCGGACGGCAAAGGCTATTATGAGCGGGAAAGCTTTAGCAACGAGGAGTTCTACAACATGATCGACTCCTGCCAGGACATTCCCTCCACCTCGCACATACCGGCTGTAACCTTTCAGGACAAGTATGAAGAAGCCTTTGAGCGGGGATATACCCACGTGGCCGTCATTACCATCTATTCGGGTGCTTCCGCAATGTACAATTCTGCCCTGATGGCCAAAGAAGCTTTCTTGCAGGAACATCCGGGTGCAATGCAAATTGAGGTCATCGACTCCAACTGTTATACCCTCGGATATGGATATCCGATTATGCAGGCCTGCCGTCGGGCGATGGAGGGAGAGAGCTTTGACCAGCTGCTCGACTACATCCGGGATTATCTGAAGAGAGTGCGCATCTACTTTAGCCCCTTTACCCTCAAATACGTCAAAAAATCGGGAAGGGTCAGCTGTACCGCTGCCTTTGTCGGGGAGCTCATCGGCCTGCGCCCGGTCATCTCGGCGGTGGGCACCACCAATATTGTCGAAAAGGTGCGCGGCAACGCGGCGATCTTGAGCTCGTTAGAGCGGATGTTTAAAGAGCAGCGAAGCAAACAGAAAGGTGCACCGTACATGATTCTGGTCGCACGCGACACCGATACCAGCGAGCAGCTTTCTGCGGCCTGCCAGAAGATTGCAGGCTATCCGCCGGTAGGGGTCTTTAAGATCGGCGCGGCAATCACCATCAATACCGGCCCGCAGATTATCGGTATGACCTTCCTGGCAGATTAGTGCACAGCGACAAAATCAAGAGAAGGAAGGGAAAAGGATGCTGTATCAGGGAGCGTTAATTTTGGAGGGAGGCGGCTTTCGCGGTGTCTACACTGCGGGAGTGCTCGACTTTCTGATGGAAAAGCAGGCGATGTTCGCGAGTGTTTACGGAATTTCGGCGGGCGCGTGCAACGCTTTGAGTTATCTTTCCCAGGATAAGGGGCGGTATGTGGCCATTGCCAAGCGGTTTTGCAACGATCCGCGGTATATGGGGATGCGCCAGCTTGCCACAAAAGGGAGCATCTTCAATTGGCAGTTCTCGTTTTATGAGATCCCAGAAAAATATGTTCCATTTGACTATGATACCTTCCACGCTTCGCCGATGGAGTTGCAGGTCGGTGCCACCGACTGCAAGAGTGGGGAGTGCCACTGGTTTTCCAACCGCAGAGGAGACGACGTCATCGAAGATGCCATCGCCTCTAGCTCGATGCCGCTGCTCTCCAGGATGAAGGTCATCGACGGTAAACCGTATCTGGATGGAGGGGTTGCCGACTCAATCCCGGTCCGCAAGGCGTATGCGGATGGGTGGCACCGGCAGTTAATAGTGTTGACCCAGAATGAGGGGTACATCAAAAAGCCCAACCCCATGATGTCGATGATCCGATTGCGCTACCGCAACTATCCAAATCTGTGTAAAGCGATGGAGCACAGGCACATCAACTATAACGAGAGCCAACGCTTTGCCAAGGAACTGGAGCAGAAGGGACAGGCGGTGGTGCTGCGGCCCAGCAAGCCGATGGTGCTGCACCGCATCGAGCACGATACAGACAAGTTGCAGGCAGCCTATGAGAACGGCTATGAGGATGCCAAGGCAGCTTGGGGCAGAATAGAGCAGTTATTCGAGCATAAATAGAAAAGGTCTGAAGGAGGAAAAGGATGGGACAGAAAATTTTGTGGCTATACATTTTGATCATGAGCATTCTGACCTTTAGCGTGTGCGGAGCGGATAAATTTGCAGCACAGCGTCAGAAGCGGCGGGTGCCGGAAAAGGTGCTTTTCTTGCTGTCCATCCTGGGAGGCAGCGTCGGAATGTATCTGGGCATGTTTACCTTCCGGCATAAGACCAAGCACTGGTATTTTGTCATCGGGATACCGGCCATTATTCTGGTGCAGGCGGCGCTGCTGATCTACTTCGTCTTTTAACAAAAAAGTCCCTGTCCACTGGTTGGAATCTTTCCAGATGGACGGGGATTTTCTTTTTGTACGGCAAAAAAGAATTCTGTGTGTCATTCGGCAAAGTAGATCTTTGCAAGGTCCTGCAAGCGACGGACAGCGCGTTTGAGCGTGCGGGATACGGTGGATTTGTTGACCCGCAACTTTTCGGCAATCTGCTGCACCTGCATCCCCTCAAAATACCGGAGCATCACCATTTCGCGCTGTCGCTGGGTTAAGCTTGTCTTAATTGCCCGATACAAAAAGCGCTTGTACTCAGCCAATTGGCGGCTGTTGGTGTTTCCCTGAAAGCAGCTGAACAGGTCGGGAAAGTGGTCTAGGTCTTCAGATGGAATCTGATGGCGCACGGCGATACCTCCTATAAATCAAATATTTTGTTTGCTTATAAGACAGTATAGCACACATAAAGAGAATGGTCAAGAACAATCAAACAAATTTACCCGGTTTTAGAGGAGTTAAAGCTTGAAAATCAAACAAAAAGGTTGGACAGAATTTTCTGTCCAACCTTTTTGTTTGTGAGAGGGATCATTTTGTATTTTATAAAGGTTATTCGGCAGCGGTCTGTGCTTTTGGCTGGCGAATATTTTGTGTATAGGTGATGGCCCATTTTCCGTGCAGATAGCGGGCGAGGAAGAGCAGGAAGCGGACCACGTTGTCAGTGCACATTGCAGCGCAGACCCAAGGCAGATCTTTGCCCATCAGACGTACAAAGATGAAGGCGCCAACGATGCGCACGCCCCACATCGAGAAGAGGGTGATGAGGAACGGGCTCTTGGTATCGCCTGCTCCGCGCAGCGCACCGGAAAAGACCATTGCCAGCATCTGTGGAATCTGGATGAGGGCGAGGATGCGCAGCAGCTGACCGCCCAGCTCGATGACAGCGGCATCTGGAGTGAAGATGGAGATGATTTTATCCGAAAAGACAAACAGCAAAATACTCATCATAAACATGACGACCGAACCCATCATGCCCGACAGGCGGACGTACTTGCGGGCAAGCGGCACATTGTCCGCGCCCAGCGACTGTCCGACCAGGGTGGTGACGGCGGTGCCAAAGGCAAATCCGGGCATAAAGCTCAGGGATTCTGCCTGGCCGGCCAGGGAATTTGCTGCCAAAGAGATGGTGCCCAGAGAGGCGATGATCGAGGAGGTGATGACAAAGGCACCGGAGGTGGTGAAGCGCTCAAACATGACTGGCAAGCTGACGCGGAACACTTCCTTGATGGTTTCCCCACTCGGACGGAAGCTCTCGTGGATGGAGATGCGCATTGGGCCGGAACGCGGCAGGAAGCACATCAGCAGCAAAATTAGAGAGCCGAGGATCTGGGAACCGGAGGTGGAGAGCGCAGCACCGGAGACACCCCAACCGGCTCCCCAGATGGTGAAGGTATTTCCAAAGAGGGTGACATCGTGGGTGGGGTAGATAAGCAGGTAGTTGCCCACGACGTTGAGCAGGTTGATGCCGATATTGATGAGCATTGGGGTGCGGCTGTCACCAAAGCCTCGATAGATGGCGGTGAGCACCATCATCAGTCCGCGGAAAAGCATCGAAAAAGCGATGATGCGGATATAGCTCTGTGCGTCGTCCAAAATTTCCGGCGCACCGCCCATCCAGATCGGGATTTTGCGGGAAAGGGCAAAGCAGAGTGCCGACAGCGGAATACCTAAAGAGATGACGATGACGATCGACTGACGGATCAGCAGGCGGCTGTAGTCGTACTGTTTGGCACCGACAGCGCGGGCAATCATGGTGGTAAAGCCGACGCCGAGAGCGAGGATGACCGAGTTGATCAGGTTGATGGGGCTCTGGCTGATGGAAACAGAGGCGGTGGCATTGGCGCCGAGAGCGCCAACCATCGCGGTGTCGATTGATTGAACCAGCGATACTAGAATCTGTTCGACAAAAATCGGCCAGGCCAGCATGATGATGACAAGCAGTGGATGCTGGGACTGGTCGGTGATGGAAACGATGCGTTGTTTCATAATACCCTCCTGAAAATCGAAATGCCACAAAAAAACCGTTGCTCCGCGCAACATTTTAGCGCGAAACAACATGGCTCTTTAAAGTAAATCTTATCATATTTTAATTTTGATTACAAGGACTGTGCCCTCCATAAGATATTGCAAAAATTTGTGCATATCCTATAAATTCAGTGCGAGTCAACAAATTGGTTCTTGTAAAACAGGGCAATTTATGGTATTACTAATAGAAGGAAAACGAATAATAAGGGAGTGCAAAAACGCTCTGTTTTTGCATAGAATCTTATTTTTATGCAGCAGGCAGTGTAAAGGGATCTGCTGCAATCGAATCTTTTAATCTATGTATAAAAGAGGTGAAAGGATGGAGAAAACGGCGGTTGTATTGGCAGGCGGAGGATCGCGTGGCGCTTATCAGGTTGGAGTTTGGCAGGCAATGCGAGAGCTTTCGATTCCCTACCAGCTGGTGACAGGCACCTCGGTTGGCGCCCTCAATGGGGTGGTCATGGTGCAGCAGGAATTTGATAAGGCGATCAAGATCTGGGAGAATATCGATTCGCAGCAGATCTTTGGGTTGCCGTCAGAGCAGCTCGAACAGCTCGATGGGCATCCGCTGCGCCAGATGGCGCGCGGCGGAGTGGAGCTGGCCGGATTGGAAAAATTTGTTGCGCAGCTGGTAGATGAGCAGCGCTTTTGGGAGTCCCCCATCGACTTTGCACTGGTCACCGTCGAATACCCCACCATGAAACCCCTCGAGCTGCAAAAAAAGGATATTCCGAAGGGAAGGCTACAGGAATACCTGCTTGCGTCGGCGGCCTGTTTTCCCGCCTTTCAAGTGAAGAAAATTGACGGCAAGCGCTACATCGACGGGGGATACCACGACAATATGCCGGTCAATTTGGCGCTGAAGATGGGGGCAGATCAGGTCATTGCGGTGGATTTGGAATCGATCGGCATCACCCGCCGGGTTAAGTCCCGCGACAAGAAGATTCTCCAGATATACAGCCTGTGGCCACTGGGTTCCTTTTTAAAATTTGACAGGGCACTTGCAGCCCGCAACATCCGTCTGGGTTATCTGGACGCCAAAAAAGCCTTTGGTGCAGCGGATGGCCAGCAGTACACCTTTTATAAGGACAGCGCCTTTTTCTACACACCGGCGCTGCGTGCTTTGTCTGAAAAGCTGTTTGAGCGGGCACGGCAGCTGGATGAGCGATCTCTGAATATTTTGCAAACCCATACCGTGCAGCGGATGCTGCGGCAATTTCGAAAGCGCGCTCTGCGCACCGGAAGGCCGATGGCCTTTACCCTATCCCGCCAGATGATGATGGCGGCGGAACTGTTGGGGGAGGCACTCGAACTTTCTCCCGAGAAAGAATACGACTTTGGCGACTTTCTTGTACAGCTGCGGCAGGCTGCGGCTCAGGCCCGCGAGCGCTTTGACCCACATATAGTGGGGGAGGAACTGCAAAAGCTGGACCGCGCCACGGTGGTGCTGTGGATTCGTGAGCGGATCGACCGCGTGCTCAAGGAAGGCGGAAACCCGGCGGAGCTGCTGCTGGCAGCGGCGTTTTGGAAGGAGTTTGCAGCAGCCATCTTTTTATATTTGATTGAACAACCTGACCTGGAGCTTGCGTCCCTGCAAGTCTTTGGGCAGCAGGAGCAATAATCCGAAAACTGCAATGGAGGAATGACCAATGAGAAAGCCAATTATTGCCATTACACCAAAGACCTGGAAGGGCGGAGACGAAGAGGAAATGTATTGCTATGTATTTCCAAACTTTATCCACTGCGTGAGCGCATGCGGTGGTCTGCCGGTACAGCTCAGCTGTCTGGAAGGCTCTTTCCAGCCGTCCGATTTTGAAAACCTGCTCAACCACGTCGACGGCGTGCTGTTTACCGGTGGTCCGGACATCCATCCGGGATTGTACGGCGAAGAGCTGCTGGATTGCTGCGGTTCCCTTGCGCCGGAGCGCGATGCGCTGGAAATCCCGCTGATGCAGAAGGCGCTGGAGATGGATAAGCCGGTGTTTGGCATCTGCCGCGGTTTCCAGGTGCTGAATGTGGCGACCGGCGGTACGATGTATCAGGATTTGAACACCCAGCACAAGAGCAGCACCCACATCGAGCATCAGCGCACCAAGCCGGAAGAAAGGGATCGCGCGATGCACACCGTCAACGTAATGAAGGATACCCCATTGCAGACCTTCACCGGCGGACTGCTGCAAATTGGTGTCAATACACTGCACCACCAGGGCGTCAAGAAATTGGGCGACCCTCTGTGCAGCATGGCGATTGCAGATGATGGCATTGTCGAGTCGGCATATTACCCGGGCAAGAAATTTGCTATGGGCGTGCAGTGGCATCCGGAGATTCTGGGATTGGACAACAAGGTAGCAAACAACCTCTTTTCTGCCTTTGTAGATGCCTGCGCAAAGAATATGAAATAGTACATATGCGCCCCAAACAGCTTTGGGGCGCATATTTTTATGCAGCAAATGGGGATATAATCAATAAAGGTAGCTGCACAAAAGCTTTTGGCCCGACTCTCTTCTTCCAGTGGAAAAAGATTCCAAGCGCTCTTTTGAGCGTTCAGCGCCTTTGTGGGATGTTTCCAAAAAAATTGGTGGAGCGGGAAATGAAGTTTTGTCAAAATACAGGTTGAATTTGTCGACGGCTTATAGTATGATTATTAGAAATACAACCTTTTTTTTGTGTTCACAGAACAAAATGTTGAAGTAAGGAGAGTTGAGTTTATGGCGTTTTATTACAGTGAACCGTCCCATACCTTTGGTGAGTATCTGCTGGTACCGGGTTATTCCTCGTCCCAGTGCATTCCGGCAAGCGTTAGCCTGAAGACCCCTTTGGTAAAATTTAAAAAGGGTCAGGAGGAATGCCCGCTGACGATGAACATCCCGCTGGTGTCTGCTATCATGCAGTCGGTTTCCGACGATAAGATGGCGATTGCACTTGCAAAGGAGGGCGGCATCTCCTTTATCTACGGCTCTCAGTCGATAGAAAACGAGGCCGCGATGATCGCTAGGGTCAAGAGCTACAAGGCAGGATTTGTCACCAGCGATTCCAATGTCAGCCCAGATAAGACGCTCAAAGATATTCTCGAACTCAAAGAAAAGACCGGTCACTCGACCGTCGCTGTTACCGAGGATGGCACAGCCAACGGCAAACTGGTCGGCATCGTCACCAGCCGCGACTACCGTGTCAGCCGCATGAGCTTGGATACTCCGGTTTCTGAGTTTATGACAAAGTTTGAAAACCTCATTACAGCGGATGCAAACACCTCGCTGAAAGAGGCAAACGACATTATCTGGGAGCACAAACTCAACTCCCTGCCGCTGGTAGATCAAAACCAGCGCCTGAAATATTTTGTATTCCGCAAGGACTATTCCTCCCACAAAGAGAACACCAATGAGCTGCTCGATCAGCATAAACGCTATGTAGTCGGCGCCGGCATCAACACCCGCGACTACGAAGAGCGCGTACCGGCTCTGGTAGAAGCGGGCGCAGATGTGCTGTGCATCGACTCCTCCGAGGGCTTCAGCGAGTGGCAGAAACGCACCCTCGACTTTATCCGTGCAAAATACGGCGACACCGTAAAGGTTGGCGCAGGCAACGTCGTAGACCGCGAGGGCTTCCTCTTCCTGGCAAAAGCGGGCGCAGACTTTGTCAAGATCGGTATCGGCGGCGGTTCCATCTGCATCACCCGTGAGCAGAAAGGTATTGGCCGTGGACAGGCCACCGCAGTCATCGAGGTCGCACAGGCCCGCGATGAGTACTTCAAAGAGACCGGCATCTATGTGCCGATCTGCTCGGATGGCGGTATCGTACAGGATTACCACATGACCTTGGCACTGGCGATGGGCGCAGATTTCATCATGCTGGGCCGTTACTTTGCCCGCTTCGATGAGAGCCCGACAAATAAGGTCAACATCAACGGCAACTACATGAAGGAGTACTGGGGCGAGGGTTCTGCCCGCGCTAGAAACTGGCAGCGCTACGATCTGGGCGGCGACAAGAAGCTGTCCTTCGAGGAAGGCGTTGACTCCTATGTACCGTACGCCGGTTCGCTCAAGGATAACGTCAATCTGTCGCTGAGCAAGGTGCGCTCCACCATGTGCAACTGCGGCGCTCTGACCATTCCGGAGCTTCAGGAGAAGGCAAAGATCACCTTGGTTTCCTCCGTTTCCATTGTCGAGGGCGGCAGCCACGACGTTCTGCTCAAAGACAGAAGCAATCAGATTATCTAATGCCCGCATGTAAGTTAACAGTTATTCTGGGCGGTTAGAGAAGTTTTGCTTTGGACTAAATTTAGATCATATTCAAACGGCCAGTCCTTTTAGGACTGGCCGTCTTTTTGTAATAGTATTGTGAACAAAATAGAATAGTATTTAAAATAAAGGGCAAAAGATATTTATTTTGCCTTTTTTTGATTTAATTTCATTGTAGTGGGTAAAACTTTATGTTTTACAAAATATTGTAGAATATAGTTGACAAGATTCGATTGTTCTGTTATGATGTGGTTAGAGCGCTCGATTACTTTGGCCAAATAAAAATTTTTTGTGAAAACGGAGGTACAACCATGAAAATGAAACTTTTTAGCTGCATTCTACTCTCCGCGATGGCCTTGGGTGCCACACACACCTTCGCCCAAAAATTGGAAGCTCCAATTGCCACAACAGAAGATTTGATGACCTATGCTGGTGTCGAGTATGAGGTAAGCGTAAATGATAAGGGCGAGATAACTTATACTATTTTAGATACCTCTAAGGAAGGTGCAGAGGAGATTTATCAGGCAGCGATAGAAGAAAATAACCGCCGCATCGATGAGATATGGGATCAAAATGCCCTCTCTCAGTTTGCCGAAAAGGAAAAACTGTCCATTGATTTTGAAAATAGTCAGTACGGCCTGGTCCAGTTTAACTGTAAACTTTCCGGTATAACGGTAGAAGAACTGTCGGCAAAATTGCGCCACCAGGTTATCGAAAAAACAGATAAAGATCATCGCCATGACTGGATGTACTTTGACGTGACCGATACGAATGGGGATGAGATCCTGTTTCGTTATTGTCAGAGCTGTCATAAATGGCAGGCATTTCGTGCCGAATAAACCACTGTAAAAAAGGGCCCACCCGCATGACTGCGGGTGGGCCCTTTTTTACAGTGGTTTATTCGATGATGGATTTTCCGGTCATCGCTTTAGGCTGCGGCAGATTCAAAATCTTTAACATCGTCGGGGCGATGTCTGCCAGACGGCTGCCCTCACGCAGCTGTACGCTGCCTGGAGCAAACCGCTTGTCGGCACTGATGACCAGGAACGGAACCGGATTGGTGGTGTGTGCGGTGAACGGAGAGCCGTCCGCCTCATACATCTTGTCGGCATTGCCGTGATCGGCGGTCAGCAGAACGGTGCCGCCCATCGAGAGAACCTTCTTGATGACCTTGCCGGCACATTCATCCACCGCTTCTACTGCCTTAACTGCTGCGTCAAAGACGCCGGTATGGCCGACCATGTCGCAGTTGGCGTAGTTGAGGATGACCACATCATATTTGCCGCTGTCCAGACGGGAGAGCAGCTCGTCGGTGACCTCGTAGGCGCTCATCTCCGGTTTCAGGTCGTAAGTGGCAACCTTCGGGGAGTTGATCAGTGCGCGATCCTCGCCCGGCGATACTGTCTCTACGCCGCCGTTAAAGAAGAAGGTGACGTGGGCGTATTTCTCGGTTTCGGCGATGCGCAGCTGGGTCAATCCCTGCTTGGAGATGTATTCGCCAAAGGTGTCGTTGAGGGTTTCCGGTTTGAAGGCGACCTCGACATTTGGCATAGTCGCATCGTACTGGGTCATGCAGACATAGTAGAGCGGGAAGAAGGTGCGCGCAAAACCGGAAAAGTCCGGATCAACCAGTGTGCGGGTGATTTCGCGGGCACGGTCCGGGCGGAAGTTGTAAAAGATGACCGAGTCGTTGGCAGCAATGCGGCCTTCCTGAGGATTTCCGATGACTACCGGTACGATAAACTCGTCGGTGACGTCGGCTGCATAGGAATGTTCCACTGCCTGAACCGCATCGTCACACTGCTCCCCTTTGCCCAATACCAGAACATCATAGGCTTTCTGGACGCGCTCCCAGCGGTTGTCGCGGTCCATAGCGTAGTAACGGCCCATGACCGAGACGATCTTGCCGCAGCCCAGCATATCGAGTTTGCTTTGCAGCTGTGCGACAAACTCCTTGCCGGAGGTCGGCGGCACATCGCGGCCGTCCATAAAGCAGTGAACATATACCTTGTGCAGGCCATTTTTCTTGGCAAGCTCCAGCAGCCCAAATAGATGCTCGATATGGCTGTGTACGCCGCCGTTGGAGAGCAGACCCATCAGGTGCAGTGCGGAGTCGTGCTTTTTGCAGTTTTGGATGGCGCCGAGCAGGGCAGGATTGGAGAAGAAGTCGCCGTCCTGGATCGACTTGGTGATGCGGGTCAGCTCCTGGTAGACGATGCGGCCCGCGCCGATATTGGTGTGGCCTACCTCCGAGTTGCCCATCTGTCCGTCAGGCAATCCGACATCCAGACCGGATGCACCAAGTTGAGTGTGGGGGTACTGGGAAAAATATTGATCGAGGTTCGGCTTTTTGGCAGCGTGGATGGCGTTGCCGTAATCCGAATGATTGATGCCGAAGCCGTCGAGGATCATTAAAACAAGTGGTTGTTTCATGGTAATGCACCTCTTTCTGAAAAGTTTTGCCCGCCAAAATGAGCGGCTTTGCGCAAAATCTCCCCTGCACAAAATCCAGCTGCCGGCAGTGCCGATGGGGCATCGTCGGGGGAGATTTTGTGCAGGAAAAGGAATTTTCATAGAAATTATTTTGCCGCTTCGATAATGGCAGCAAAGTCCTTTGCAACCAGTGCAGCGCCGCCGATCAGTCCGCCGTCGACGTCCTCTTTGCTCAGCAGCTCTTTGGCGTTGCCTGGTTTCATCGAACCGCCGTACTGGATGGTCATGGCATCAGCGGCAGCTTTGTTGTACAGCTTTTCCACTACGCCGCGGATGATGGCGCAAACTTCCTCGGCCTGGTCGGCAGTAGCGGTCTTGCCAGTACCGATCGCCCAAACTGGCTCATAGGCGATGACGATGTTTTTCAGTTCCTGCTCGCTGACACCGCCCAGCGCGATCTTGGTCTGCATGCTGACCACCTCTTCGGTGACGCCCTGTTCGCGCTGCTGGAGCACCTCTCCGACGCACAGGATGACCTTTAAACCTGCATCCAGAGCGGCGCGCACGCGCATGTTGACCGTCTCGTCGGTCTCGCCAAAGTACTGGCGGCGCTCCGAGTGGCCGATGATGACGTACTCGACGCCCATCTCGGAGAGCATTTCAGCGGAAATCTCACCGGTAAAGGCGCCGGATTTTGCCCAGTGGCAGTTCTGAGCGCCGACGTGCAGGTTGGTGCCCTCGCACAGAGAAAGCGCAGATTCAAGGTCTACAAACGGAACGCAGACGACAACCTCGCATCCGGCATCCTGCACCAGAGGTTTGAGCTCGGTGAGCAGGGCCTTTGCGGCTTTGCGGTCGTTGTTCATCTTCCAGTTTCCGGCAACAATGGCTTTGCGCAGAGATTTATTCATAGTAAAACATCCTTTCATCAAAAAACATATAGGCTACAGCGCGCCTTAAAAATTTAAAGCTGGCTGTGTACGTCATATTTTGGCTGGGTTGGCTGATGGCGGCCGGCTTCACCGACCGGAACATTGTTCCGGCAAAGCATCAGCGGAATGGCCTGCAATTCAAAGAAGGCCAGAACGGTATACAGAACTGCGCGGGATGGCTCATAGTCCATCATCATATAGTAGAATGCAACGAGATAGCAGACCTTATACACCAGACTGACCACCGTCAGCAGCGCACTGAGCATGACGACGATGACCAGCAGTATCGGCAGCGAATAGATAAACAGGCTGATGATGATAAATGCCAGCAGAATGCCGACCAAGCTCAAAGGAAACTGAATGGCGCTCAAGGTGGTCAGCAGGATGCGCAGCCAGCCACTTTTCTGGCGGCAGGTGAGGGAATAGCGGTCCGCCAGTGCTCCGATCAGGTAGTCCCGACCGATCGGGAGCCAGGAAAGCCAGGCGTTGTTCAGACCGGTATTGCGGGCCATTGCATACAGCCCGATCGACTCGAAGATGTACAGGACCAGTTCTATTAAGCTGCCGCAAAACAGCGACAGGCCCATCAGATTAAAAAGATAGGAAAAATCGTTGTAATACATGGACAAGTGAGATTCCCCCATTCGGTAACATTCAAAAAGAGCAGGTACAGGAGCCCTCTCCTGCACCTGCTCTGGTCAAAAGCGATTATTTGTCGTTGAGTGCGGCGATACCTGGCAGCTCTTTGCCCTCCAGGAATTCCAGCGAAGCGCCGCCGCCAGTGGAGATGTGGGTCATCTTGTCGGCAAATCCGAGCTTGGTGACAGCTGCAACGCTGTCGCCGCCGCCAATGATCGAGATGGCTCCCGAAGCTGCAATCGCTTTGGCAACTTCCAGAGTGCCCTCTGCAAATGCTGGGAACTCAAATACGCCCATCGGGCCGTTCCAGATGACAGTGCCTGCATCCTTTACAGCGTTGCAGAACAGCTCAATGGTCTTTGGACCGATGTCCATGCCCATCCAGCCGTCCGGAATCTTGTCGGAATCGGCAAACTGGGTGTTGCAGTCCTCAGCAAATTTGTCGCCGAGTTTGTTGTCGACCGGCAGCAGGAAGCGGATGCCTTTGTCCTTTGCTTTCTGCAGCATCTCTTTTGCAAGATCGACCTTGTCGTCCTCACACAGGGAGGAACCGACATTGTAGCCCTCTGCTTTGAAGAAGGTGTATGCCATGCCGCCGCCGACAATCAGGGTGTCTACCTTGTCGAGCAGGTTGTTGATGACGCCGATCTTGTCGGAAACCTTTGCGCCGCCGAGGATAGCGACCAGCGGACGTTTCGGGTTGTTGAGCGCCTGGCCCATAACCGAGATTTCCTTCTCAATCAGATAGCCGCAAACTGCCGGCAGGAAGGAAGCAACGCCGGTGGTGGAGCAATGTGCGCGGTGCGCGGTGCCGAAGGCGTCGTTGACATAGACGTCAGCCAAAGAAGCGAGCTCTTTGGAGAAGTTTTCCTCGTTTTTGGTCTCCTCTTTGCGGAAGCGCACGTTTTCCAGCAGAATGACATCGCCAGGCTGCATAGCAGCAGACATCGCCTTGGCGTTTTCACCGACAACTTCCTTGTCCGCTGCCAGTTTGACCTCTTTGTGCAGCAGCTCGGAGAGGCGGGCAGCTACTGGAGCCAGCGAAAATTCGGCAGCATATTCGCCCTTTGGACGTCCCAGATGGGAGCAGAGAATGACCTTGGCCTGATGGTCGATCAGGTACTGGATGGTGGGGAGTGCAGCTACAATGCGCTTGTCGTTGGTGATGACGCCGTCCTTGAGCGGGACATTAAAGTCGCAGCGGACCAGCACCCGTTTTCCAGAAACGTCGATATCTTCGATGCTTTTTTTGTTCAGAGAATTCATCAGACATGACCTGCCTTTCCTGCCGGACATCGCCGGCGCATATTGGAATGGATTGCCTTTTGCCAGGCAATGCATCTTTTTACCGCAAAATTGTGAGCCTTAAACTCTACAATTCAAGTCTATTGTAATCTATCCTACCTATTTTTTCAAGGGCGCAGAGGGGGGATTTACCTCGAATTTACAAAGGTTTTCCTTTTTGTTATGAGAGTGGGGTTTCAGGGGAATGAATTTGTGCATTTTTTCACAATCTTTTTCTTCTCGCAAGGAATCTCCTCTCAAGTTGCAAGAATTAAAGGAGGGTGGTCGAATCGCCCAGCACCTGCTTTGCAATATCTGCCGAGGCCTTTGCATCCTTTGCATAAAAATCTGCCCCGATTTTCATAGCATATTCCTCGGTGAGCACCGCACCGCCCACCATCACTTTGCAGGGAAGTTCTGCTTGGTGCAGTGCGGCGATTGTCTCCTCCATGCTCTTTAAGGTGGTGGTCATCAAGGCGCTCAAGCCGACCAGACGGATGTGATGTTGGCGCACGGCATCCACCACAGCTTGCGCCGGCACGTCGCGGCCAAGGTCGAGGACAGGGAAACCGTAGTTCTCCAAGATTACCTTGACGATGTTTTTGCCGATGTCGTGCACGTCGCCGTGGACGGTGGCCAGGACAATGCCCTTCTGTGCAAGGGTAAAGGACTGCCCCTGCGCTTTGGGATGGGCGGCCAGATATTCCTTGATCTCGGCAAAGCCCGCCTGTGCCGCCTGCGCCGACTGGATCATCTGCGGCAGGAAGAGGCGGCCCTTTTCAAAATCGTCTCCCACGGCATCCAGTGCAGGGATGAGGCGGTCGTTGATGATCTGTTCGGGTTCCTGGGTCTGCAGCAGCGCTTTGACCTCCTCGCGGACAGGGTCGCCAAGTCCCTTGTGGATGGCTTGGGCGATGGGGTCTGTTTGGGCTGTGCCGGGTTGTGCTTGTGGGAGCACTGCGGCGGCGGGAGCTGGTTTTGCACAGATGCGTGCAATCTCCTCTGGACGGCTAAAGTTTTCGATGTAGCGCGCAGCGTGTTCATCTTTAGCGTACAGCACCTCATAGGCGCGGATGGCGTCGAGCATCGAGGGGACGTTGGGGTTGAGGATTGGCAGATCCAGCCCCGCCTCCAAGGCCATCAGCAAAAAGCTGTGGTTTAACAGAGCGCGGTTTGGCAGGCCAAACGAGATATTGGAGACGCCCAAGACGGTGCGGCAGCCCAATTCTTCTTTGACCATGCGGATTGCTTTGAGTGTTTCGACGACCTCTTTTTGCTGCACCGAGGCAGTCAGAGTCAGGCCTGTCTCTTATACACATCTCCGA
>ENA-OYZE01000378-OYZE01000378.1-human-gut-metagenome-genome-assembly--contig:-NODE-378-length-15636-cov-9.280470_pt1 | contig 15636 bp, 16 predicted proteins | sample MGYA00243259_ERZ653469 | MGnify/ENA primary metagenome ERZ653469 (study PRJEB26926, sample SAMN06164913) | human gut metagenome | biome: ENVO:00009003; feature: ENVO:2100002; material: ENVO:00002003...
TTCTACCATAGAACGGACGTATTCGCCACCTTTGTCAACAGGTCCCTTATTGTACCTTATCGTATCAAAGACAGCGTTTTTATAGAACCACCATGAAACACAGGTCGATCAGAAACCGCTGCATCGCGGTGCTGTTGGCGCTCCTGTACTTCAGCTGGCGGATGTGCAGGCTGTTGAGATACTGACAGCGGCCTATAGCAAAACGTCCCCGCGGTCTGATGCCGCGGGGACGTTTTGCCATCCCATTCCACAAAATTCACAAAAGCCTCTTTTCAAGATTGTCCGCTGATGGTATAATATCTCCGTTATTTTGTACTACAGGGGGAATCACTACCATGAAAAAAACCATTTTGCGCAAATACGCCCAGCTCATCGCCCAGACCGGCGTCAATGTGCAGCCCGGGCAGGAGGTGTTCATCGCCGCCGACCTGGACCAGCCGGAGTTCGTAAAAATGCTGGTGGAGGAGTGCTATAAGCGCCGGGCCAAGAAGGTGGTGGTGGACTGGAGCTATCAGCCCCTGCAAAAGCTCCACTACCGCTATCGCACCCTGACCACCCTGTCCAAGCTGGACAACTATGAGGAGGCCCGCTGGCAGCACTATGTGGATACCATCCCCTGCCGCATTTACCTGCTGTCGGAGGACCCCGACGGACTGAAGGGCATCAATCAGGAGAAGATGGCCAAGGCCCAGCAGCGGACCTATCCCACCATCCGCAAATACCGGGACCAGATCGAGAACAAGTATCAGTGGTGCATTGCCGCCGTACCCGGCGCGGCCTGGGCCAGGAAGCTGTTCCCCGGCCTGCGTACCAGTCAGGCTATGGAGAAGCTGTGGGAGGCCATCCTGGCCACCAGCCGCGTGGATGACGACCCTGTGGCCGCCTGGGACGCCCACAACAAGGACCTGCATGACCGCTGCCAGTATCTCAACAGCCTGCACATCCGCCAGCTGAAGTACAGGAGCGCCAACGGCACGGACCTGACCGTGGGCCTCATTCCGGAGGGGCAGTTCTGCGGCGGCGGCGAAACCAGCCTGCAGGGGATCTTCTTCAACCCCAACATCCCCACCGAGGAGTGCTTCACCTCTCCCATGAAGGGTCAGGCCGAGGGCATCGTTTACTCCACCAAGCCCCTGAGCTACCAGGGCCAGCTCATCGACAACTTCTGGATCCGCTTCCACGAGGGCAAGGCCGTGGAGTGGAACGCCCAGGTCAACAACGAGCTGCTGACCAAGCTCATCACCATGGACCAGGGCAGCTGCTATCTGGGTGAGTGTGCGCTGGTGCCCTTTGATTCCCCCATCAACCAGTCCGGCCTGCTGTTCTACAACACGCTGTTCGACGAGAACGCCTGCTGCCACCTGGCTCTGGGCATGGGCTTTGCCGATACCATCCGCGACTTCCAGAGCAAGACCCTGGATGAGTGCCGCAGCCTGGGCGTCAACGACTCCATGGTCCACGAGGACTTCATGATCGGCTCGGCGGACCTGTCCATCGACGCCGTGTGTGAGGATGGCCGGACCGTGCCCCTGTTCCGGAACGGCACCTGGGCTTTCTGAAAGAAATAAGAGACCATCATATCAAATGCCCCCGGAGCGCTGCTCCGGGGGCATTTGGGCTTATCTCACTTGTTTTAATAGCTGGGCCCGAAGGGGTCGATGGGACGGAATTCGTCGTCCTCTCCGCCGTCCTGGGGCGGCTGATAGCCGATGCCCTTGACCTTCTTGATCTCCTGGAAATAACCCACGTTGGCCTGCTCCCTGTAGGGAGCGATCCAGATGCTCAGAATGCCCAGAGTCAGCCAGCACAGGATGGACCATCCCAGGAAGGACAGGTCCAGCACAAACAGCGTACCCTTGAAGCCTGCTGTCTGGGCCTTGCTCATGTTGATGGCCTCCAGAATGCCGATCTCCGGATTCTCGCACAGATTATAAATGGCGAACCGGTACCGGTACTGGGCGATGATGCCGGGGATGAGGAACAGAAGGGACCAGAGATAGACAAAGATCCCCATGACGATGTTCAGCAGGATCAGCTTCCCCAGGAAGGCGAACCCGTCCAGCAGACAGCCGTAGGGCATTTCCTTTCCCTGCCGCACGCCCAGATGATAGATGGACCATCCGGCATTGATGATGACCTGAGCCAGCCAGTTCACTGCCGCCACAAAGGCCATCAGCAGCACGGGGAACTCCGGGAAGGCGGGCAGCATGGCCGCCGCCTGCTGGCCATAGAGCTCCGCGACCTGGTCCACGGTTCTGGACGCGCCCACATAGGAGTCCAGCGCCTCCAGCAGGCCGGTGACCGCCAGAACGATCAGCGTCACCAGATACGCATTGACCCGCGCCCCGCGGACCACCTGCTTGGCTTCCTCTTTTATTTGAATGCGATCGGGCATGAAAGCACTTCCTTTCTCACGCCGCCTGCCGGGCGGCTATATCTGTTTTCCCGCGCATAGTATACCACAACGGCCCCGTGAACACAAGACCGGTTCCTTTTCAGGAAATCTCAGGCAGTTTTGGATAAATATTCCGCTCAAATCCTCCGCAAATGCTAAGAATAAGACAAAAAGCCGCAAATTCCACAGAAAACCGGAATACAGGGGGTGGACAAGAGGACAAATCTGGTGTAGAATTTAGAGCAGTATGTGGTGGCATAGGGCCACCCAGTAGTAAGATGAGGTGAAGACAATGGCACAAGCTTTCTTTGGCGGCGTTCATCCCAATGATATGAAGGCCGCGACCAATGAAAAGGCCATCGAACAGCTGGCAGCCCCGGCTGAGGTGGTCATTCCCATGTCTATGCACATCGGTGCACCCTGCAAGCCCATCGTTGCGGTGGGCGACAAGGTGACCATCGGTCAGAAGATCGGTGAACCCGGCGGTTTCGTGTCCGCTCCCATCCATGCCAGCGTATCCGGCACGGTGAAGGCGGTGGAGCCCCGTCCCTTCTCCATGGGCGGGACCATGATGTCCGTGGTCATCGAGAACGACTTCCAGAACACCGTGTGCCCGGACATTCATCCCGTTGCCGATCCCGACAGCCTGACGCCTGATCAGCTGGTGGAGATCGTCAAAAACGCCGGTATCGTGGGCCAGGGCGGCGCGACCTTCCCCACCCATGTGAAGATCAGCTCCGGTCTCGGCAAGGTGGACTATGTCATCATCAACGCCGCCGAGTGCGAGCCCTACATCACCGGCGACCACCGCACCATGCTGGAGCGGCCAGAGCAGGTCATCAAGGGCGCTACCCTGCTGGCCAAGTGCTTCGGCGTGGAGCATGTGTACATCGGCATCGAGGCCAACAAGCAAAACGCGGCCGACGTGCTCAACAAGACGATTGCCGAGCTGAAGGCTCCCGTGGTGGTAGAGGTCCTGCATACCCGCTATCCCCAGGGCGCTGAAAAGCAGCTGTGCCAGGCCATCTCCGGCCGCCAGGTTCCCTCCGGCAAGCTGCCTGCCGACGCCGGCTGCTGCATTTTCAACCTGAACACCACCTGCTCCATTTACAAGGCCGTTTACACCGGCATGCCCGTTGTCAGCAAGGTGGTCACCGTCTCCGGCTCCGGCGTGATCGAGCCCAAGAACCTGGAGTGCCCCATCGGCACCCCCATCACCAAGCTGTTCGACGCCTGCGGCGGCCTGAAGGAAGAGACCTATAAGCTGATCATGGGCGGCCCCATGATGGGCCTGGCCCAGTACAACCTGGACGTCACCGTGGGCAAGGGCACCGGCGCCATGCTGGCCTTCGCCGGCGACGAGGAGCAGTATGAGGAGCATCCCCAGTGCATCCGCTGCGGCAAGTGCGTGGGCGTATGTCCCATGCGCCTGGAGCCTGTGTTCATGTATAAGTATCTGATGAAGGGCGACGTGGACACCTGGCAGAACACCCTGCACGGCATGGACTGCATCGAGTGCGGCGCCTGCGCCTACACCTGCCCCGCCCGTCTGCCGCTGACCCACGCCTTCCGCATGGGCAAGCAGAAAGTCAACAACGCAAGAATGGCCGCCAAGGCCAAGGCAGAGGCCGAGAAGGCCGCCGCCGAAAAGAAGGAGGCGTAAACCATGACCGATTACAAGAATTTGAAGCTGATCGCGTCCTCCTCCCCCCACATCCGGTCCAGCGAGAGCACCCGGACCATCATGATGGACGTGATCATCGCCATGATCCCCGCCCTGGCTATGAGCGTGTTCGTATTCGGCTTCCGCGCCCTGGCGCTGACGCTGGTGTCCGTGGCCGCCTGCGTGTTCTGGGAGTGGGGCTATCGCAAGCTCCTGAAAAAGCCCCAGTCCATTGGCGACCTGTCCGCCGTGGTCACCGGTATGCTGCTGGCCTTTGTGTGCCCCCCCACGCTGCCCTATTGGATGATCATCATCGGTGCGTTCTTCGCCATTGTGGTGGTCAAGCAGCTGTACGGCGGCATCGGCTGCAACTTCCTCAACCCCGCTCTGGCGGGCCGTGCCGCTCTGCTGGCCAGCTATGCCACGGCCATGACCACCTGGGCCGTGCCCATGAGCAAGCTGTCCGCCTTCGGCTCCAACGCTGATGCCGTCACCTCCTCCACCCCCCTGGCCATGATGAAGAACGGCGACTTCGCCACCCTCACCAGCACCTATTCCGTGGTGGATATGTTCCTGGGCCGCGTCGGCGGCTCCCTGGGTGAGGTTTCCGCGCTGATGCTGCTGCTGGGCGGCGTGTACCTGGTGATCCGCAAGGTCATCTCCTGGCACATCCCCGTGGCCTACATTGCCACCGTGGCCATCCTGACCCTCATCGCCGCTCCTGCCGGCATCTCCGGCGTGGACTACATGCTGTACAACGTGTTCGGCGGCGGCCTGATGCTGGGCGCCATCTTCATGGCTACCGACTACGCCACCTCTCCCGTCACCAAGCCCGGCCAGATCATCTTCGGCATCGGCTGCGGCCTGCTGACCTGCTTCATCCGCCGCTTCGGCTCCTATCCCGAGGGCGTTTGCTATTCCATCCTGATCATGAACTGCACCACCTGGCTGCTGGATAAGTACATCCGTCCCACCATCTACGGTGCTCCCAAGAAAGAAAAGAAGGAGGCGGCTGCAAAATGAAGATCTCCGGTAAGTTTATTCTGAAGGTCGCCGGCACCCTGACCGTTATTTCCCTGATTACGGCCTTCCTGCTGGGCCTGGTCAACGGCGTCACCAAGGACAAGATCGCCGCCATCGATGCGGAAAAGACCCGCGTGGCCATGAGCGCCGTTGTCCCCGAGGGCAGCGAGTTCACCGACAAGCTGGAGCTGACCGACGACGTGGTGGCCGCGGCTAAGGCCCAGGGCGGCACCATCACCGAGCTCTACGGTGTCACCAACGGCGGCGCCGAGGCCGGCTATGTGGCCAAGGTCTCCGCCTCCGGCTCCCAGGGCACCATCACCATGATGGTAGGCATCGATGCCAACAAGGCCATCACCGGCATCTCTGTGGTCAGCCACTCCGAGACCTCCGGCATCGGCACCAAGGTCGTTGAGAACAAGCCCAATGCCGCCGGTACCCCCGTGCTGGATCAGTTCGTCGGTATGTCCGGCGCCGGCACCCTGGTGGTGGGCAGCAACATCACTGCCATCTCCGGCGCTACCGTTTCCACCAAGGGCATCACCATGGGCGCCAACGCCGCCCTGGCTGCCGTGGAAGCTCTGGGCTAAGAAAGGAGGAGCTGCAATATGAACTTTGGCAAGCAATTCAAAGAGGGCCTGATCACCCAGAACCCCGTGCTGGTGCAGCTGCTGGGTATGTGCTCCACCATGGCCATCACCACGTCGTTTTTCAACGGCCTGGGCATGGGCGTGTCCGTGCTGATCATCCTGACCCTTTCCAACATTTTCATCGCGCTGCTGCGCAAGATCATCCCCAATGAGGTCCGTATCGCCTGCTTCATCGTGGTCATCGCCGGCTTCGTTACCTGCGTGGACCTGCTGCTGAAGGCCTTCGTTCCCGCCCTGTCCAACTCCCTGGGCGTGTTCATCCCCCTGATCGTGGTGAACTGCATCATCCTGGGCCGTGCCGAGGCCTTCGCCTCCAAGAACGGCGTCGGCGCCTCCGCTGTGGACGGCATCTGCCAGGGCATCGGCTATACGCTGGTCCTGATCGTCATGTGCGTGGTCCGTGAGCTGCTGGGCTCCGGCAAGTTCGGCGGCGGCCTGCTGGGCGGCGGCGGACTGGGCAGCGCGCCCGGCATCGTCATCTTCCCCGAGGAATTCGGCATCAAGCTGCTGACCCTGCCGGTGGGCGGCTTCCTGACCCTGGGCGCTCTCATCGCTGCGATGCAGTGGGCCCTGGCCAAGAGCGAAAAGAAAAAGGAGGTCAAGTAAGCTATGTCTGTTACGACTCTGCTCGCCATCTCCCTTGGCGCTATTCTGACCAATAACTTTATTTTCTCCCAGTTCCTGGGCATCTGCCCCTTCCTGGGCGTGTCCAAGAAGATCGACACCGCCGTGGGCATGGGCGCCGCCGTGACCTTCGTTATGGGTCTGGCCTCCGCATTCTGCTACCTGGTGAACCTGATCCTCATCCCTCTGCACCTGGAGTTCATGCAGACCGTGGCCTTCATCCTGGTCATCGCCGGTCTGGTGCAGTTCGTGGAAATGTTCCTGAAGAAGAACATCCCCACCCTGTACACCGCCCTGGGCGTGTACCTGCCCCTGATCACCACCAACTGCGCCGTGCTGGGCGTCGCCCTGCTGAACGTGCAGAATGACTACAACTTCATCGGGTCCGTGGTCTACGGCATCACCGGTGGTCTGGGCTTCCTGCTGGCCATCTTCCTGTTTGCCGCCGTCCGCGAGCAGCTGGAGGTTTCCAGCGACAGTCCCAAGTCCTTCGAGGGTTTCCCCATCGCGCTGGTCACCGCCGGCCTGATGGCTCTGGCCTTCATGGGCTTCAGCGGCCTGAAGGTCTGGTAAGGAGGAAGAATTATGGAATTTACTACTGTCATTTGGGCCGTTGTGATCCTTGGCGCTCTTGCCATCGTGTTCGGCCTGATCCTGGCGGTGGCCGCCAAGGTCTTTGAGGTGGAGGTGGATCCCCGCCTGCCCGAGATCCAGGCCTGTCTGGCCGGCGCCAACTGCGGCGGCTGCGGCTATCCCGGCTGCGGCGGCTGCGCCGAGGCCATCCTGGCCGGTAAGGCTCCCATCAACGCCTGCGCCCCTGCCGGGGCCGAGGGCGCTGCCAAGATCGCTGCCATCATGGGCATGGAGGCTCCCTCCGGCGAGAAGATGGTGGCCCACGTTCTGTGCAACGGCGGCGTCAATGCGGTGAAGAACTTCGAGTATCGCGGCGTCAACGACTGCCTGGCCGCCACCAAGGTCCTGGCCGGTGACGCGCTGGCCTGCAAGTACGGCTGCCTGGGCTTCGGCTCCTGTGTGGCCGCCTGTAAGTTCGACGCCATCCATGTGGGCGAAAACGGCGCTGCCGTGGTGGACAAGGAAAAGTGCACCAACTGCGGCGCCTGTCGCGAGGCCTGCCCCCGGAAGCTGATCGTGGAGGTCCCCTATTCCAAGAAGGTGTTCGTCAACTGCTCCAACAAGGACAAGGGTCCCGCCGTTATCAAGGTCTGCGCCAACTCCTGCATCGGCTGCGGTCTGTGCCAGCGCACCTGTAAGTTCGACGCCATTCATGTGGTCAACAACGTGGCCGTCATCGACTATACCAAGTGCAAGGGCTGCACCATGTGCGCCAAGGCCTGCCCCCGCAACGCCATTGAGCCTATCCCCACCCCCGAGGAGAAGGAGAAGTTCAAGGCCGCTCAGAAGGCTGCCGCCGAGAAGAAGGCCGCTGCCGCCAAGGCTGCTGCCGAAAAGGACGCCGCCCAGAAGGCTGAGTAAGCCAAGCGAAGATCTGATAAAAATTCCGTCCGCCATCGTATGGGTGCTTATAAGACAGTAATTCTAAGAGTTACGAAATGAGCATCTGTCAGGCGGGATTGGCAGCGAAATAACGGGTATCTGGTGAGAGCCGGATACCCGTTATTTTTTTGCCGTCACGGAAAGCAATAGATTCATTCACAGCTTTCAGGTATAACTACTTTAAATCAATCCCATCCATTCCGAGATTTTTTCAAAAAATCTTAAAAAAGTTTGGAAGCATTGGAACAGTTCGGCCCTTCTCATCATTGAAGTCCAGACCCACAACACTGATCTCAAAAAGCGGCTGACAGCATTTGCGGCAAAGCACCCGCAATGCTGCCGCCAGACCGACGCAGACCCGGACACGGGCTGCATGAAATTTGAAATCCGCAAGGGGCGGTTCTCCTTTCGCCTGGCCGCCCCATACAGTGAAGAACGGCGCAGGGCGGCAAGCGAACAGGCAAAGCAAAACGACGTTCATAAAAAGGTCGCTGATTTACCATGAAGAAGGCGTTGATGTAAGTCGCTTTATATGCTATGCTTATCAGTGAGAAGTCGTTGGCAAACCGTGAGTTGTGGAGGTGAAAACAAATGAAGTATTTAGTTCTATTAGCAGGCTGTGGCCTCGGTGATGGTTCATGTATAGAAGAAGTAATTCTGACGTATGTAGCGCTTGATAAATATGGGTGTGATTACACTCCTGTCGCAGAAGATGTTTCCATTCAGTCTGTTAACCACCTGACAGAGCAGATAGGAGAAAAGCGGAATATCCTTATAGAAGCAGCCCGCATCGGTAGGGGACGCATTAAAGATATTCATGAGGTTGATTTTGCAGAATACGATGCATTGATCATACCCGGTGGAATTGGTTTATTGAACAACTCTGATTATCTCCAAAAAGCCCGGAAATACGGGCATTTCACGGGATATAAGAACTGAATTTACTACCGATTTACTACTTTCGGATTGAGCTTTGACACGCTTCTTCCTCCCGTGAAGCCCACCGCCCAAATAGTGACACATCGAAAATTGAATACGACACCGCAGACAGCGGCGTTCTCTTTTCCCCTTTGGGGAGATCAGGACGCCGCTTTTTTTGCGCCCAAAACCAGAAAGGAGGCGACCGCCTATGTACTTTACTTCCGGCAGCGACCGGGCCTTTGAACAGCTCATGCAGACGAGGCCGGGCGCAGATCATTTTGACAGCGGCGAGGCCGGAGCGCCGGAGGACTGCGGCACCTGCCGTTTCTACCGCCCGCACTGGAAGTACCAGTTTTGTGTGTATGAGGAATGTCCCTACCAGCCGGGCAAGCGCACCGCCCTTGACGGCGCGGTGAAATTTCAAGTGAAAGGAGTGGACGACGAGATGGCAGTTTTTCGAGTGGAGAAAAACCGGGGCTACACGGTGATGTCTAACCACCACCTGCGGAACAAGGACTTGTCCCTGAAAGCCAAGGGCCTGCTGTCGCAAATGCTGTCCTTGCCGGAGGATTGGGACTTTACGCTGAAAGGCTTGTCCCTTATCAACCGGGAACAGATCGACGCGATCCGGGCGGCTGTCCGGGAGCTGGAACAGGCGGGCTATATCGTGCGTTCCCGTGAGCGTGACAGCCAAGGCCGCCTGCGCGGAGCGGATTACATCATTTACGAACAGCCCCAGCCTGTGTCGGATTTACCTACATTGGAAAATCCAACATTGGATAATCCAACGCAGGAAAAGCCTACGCAGGAAAAACCAACGCAATTAAATAAAGATAGATCAAGTAAAGAGAAATCAATGACGGATGGATCAAATACCGATTCCATTCCTATCCTTTCCCCTCCCTCTCCTTTGGGGGAAGAAGCGGCTGCGCCGCCGGAACGGAAAGGAACGGGAGCGAAATCACAGAGCGCCGTAGAGATTTATCGGGAGATCATCAAGGACAACATCGAGTATGAACACCTTTGCCAGTACGCCAAGGGGATTGACCGGGATATGCTGGACGAGATCGTGGACTTGCTGGTGGAAACCGTATGCAGCGCCCGAAAGACCATCCGCATTGCCGGGGACGATTACCCCGCCGAGCTGGTGAAATCCAAGCTGATGAAGCTGAACAGTTCTCACATTGAGTTTGTCTTTGACTGTATCAGCAAAAACACCACGGAAATACGGAACATCAAAAAATACCTGCTGGCGGTTCTGTTCAACGCCCCAAGCACCATCAACGGCTATTACACGGCGCTGGTGGCCCACGACATGAACACAGGCAGTTGGGGAACCCCGCAAAATCGGTGATTTTGTGGGGAGAGGAGGAACAGCGAAATGAGCGAGCTTTTCACGCTTGCGTGGAAACAAGCGATATGGAGCTTGTGACGACGAGAAAGGAGGCCGACCCTATGAAACAGGGTGCTTTGATTTTTGACGAGCAGACAGACCGCTACGACATCCGCTTTGACCTTGCGGACTATTACGGCGGCCTGCACTGCGGAGAAACTTTTGATGTGATGGTGGGCGGCAGATGGAGGCCGACCCGCATTGAAATGGCCGAGAACTGGTATCTGGTGGGAATCCATGCCGACGACCTCTCCGGCCTGCGGGTGCGGATTTAAGCCATCCGCCTGCCTGCTGACTTTCCAAAGGAGGGATAGCAGTTGCAGGAAGAAGTAGACCAGAAAACCATAGCGTTAGCGGTTAAGACGGGCAAGCTCACCGCCCAAGTGCTGCAAGCGGCCATCCAAAAATATCTGGCCGCCCGGCAGAAAGGGACGGGCAAGGCCCGTCACGGACAGCAGAACTTACGGCAGCTCAAAAAGGACGGTTCCGCCCTGTCCAACATTGAGATCACCGACGCCAACATTGGCTTATTTAAGCCCTGCGCCAAGAAATACGACATTGATTTTACCCTGCGGAAAGACCGCACTACCCATCCGCCCCGGTATATCGTGATCTTCAAATCCAAGCAGGCGGACAATCTGGAACAGGCGTTTAAGGAGTTTACGGCCAAGAAGCTCAAACAGCAGGAACGCCCCTCCATCCGAAAGACCCTTGCCGTCCTGAAAGAAAAGGCAGCGGCCAGAAGTAGCCAGCAGGCCAAGGAGAAAATCAAGGAAAGGGGGCTGTCACGATGAAGCCGGAAATGAAAAAGCTGATAATCGCTAACCTGCCCTACCTGCTGTTTGTTTACCTGTTCGGCAAGCTGGGACAGACCTACCGGCTGGCGGCTGGGGCGGACTTGTCGGAAAAGCTATTGCACCTTGCGGACGGCTTTTCCCTTGCCTTTGAAAGTGCCGCCCCCAGCTTCCACCTGTTCGATCTGGCGGTGGGCGTGGCCGGTGCAGTGGCACTGCGGCTGATGGTGTACTGCAAGAGCAAGAACGCCAAGAAATACCGCCGGGGCGTCGAGTACGGCAGCGCCCGTTGGGGAGGCCCCAAAGATATAGCCCCGTACATCGACCCGGTGTTTGACAACAACATCCTCCTGACCCAGACGGAACGCCTCACCATGAACAACCGGCCCAAAGACCCCAAGACCGCCCGGAACAAAAATGTGCTGGTGATCGGCGGTTCCGGCAGCGGCAAGACCCGGTTCTTTGTGAAGCCCAACCTCATGCAGTGCGTGTCCAAGGACTACCCAACCTCATTCGTGATTACTGACCCGAAAGGAAGTCTGATCGGCGAGGTGGGCCAGCTCCTTGTGCGGTGCGGCTACCGGGTAAAAGTGCTGAATACCATTAACTTTTCCAAGAGTATGCGCTACAACCCGTTTCGCTACATCCATTCGGAAAAGGACATTTTGAAGCTGGTAAACACGCTGATCTGCAACACCAAGGGCGAGGGCGAAAAGAGCGCCGAGGATTTTTGGATCAAATCGGAACGCCTGCTGTATTCGGCCCTCATTGGCTATATCTGGTACGAAGCGCCGGACGATGAAATGAATTTCACCACGCTGCTTGAAATGATAAACGCCAGCGAAGCCCGCGAGGACGACCCGGAATTTCAATCCCCGGTAGACCAGATGTTTGAACGGCTGGAAGAAAAAGACCCGGAACACTTTGCGGTGCGCCAGTACCGTAAATTCCTGCTGTCGGCGGGCAAGACCCGCAGCTCCATCTTGATAAGCTGCGGAGCCAGATTAGCGCCCTTTGACATCCGGGAAGTGCGGGAGCTGATGGAGGACGACGAACTGGAACTTGACACCATCGGGGATCAAAAAACAGCCCTGTTCCTGATTATGTCGGACACGGACACGACCTTTAATTTCATTTTGGCAATGGTGCAAAGCCAGCTTATCAATCTTTTGTGTGACCGGGCCGATGACAAATACGGCGGGCGGCTGCCCGTCCATGTGCGGCTGATTCTGGACGAGTTTGCCAACATCGGCCAGATTCCAAACTTCGACAAGCTGATCGCCACCATCCGAAGCCGGGAAATCTCGGCTTCTATTATTTTGCAGAGCCAGTCGCAGCTAAAGGCCATTTACAAGGACGCGGCGGAAATCATTTCCGACAACTGCGACTGTACGCTGTTCCTTAGTGGCAGGGGCAAGAACGCCAAGGAGATTGCGGAGGTGCTGGGCAAGGAAACCATTGACAGCTACAACCAAAGCGAGAACCGGGGCGCGCAGACCTCCCACGGACTGAACTACCAAAAACTCGGAAAGGAGCTGATGAGCCAAGACGAAATTGCAACGATGGACGGAGGCAAGTGTATTTTGCAGGTGCGCGGCGTAAGGCCATTTTTCAGTGAGAAATACGACATCACCCGCCACCCCCGCTATAAATACCTCTCGGACGCTGACAAAAAGAACACCTTTGATGTGGACAGCTACCTGTCGTCCCTGCGCCGGAAAAAGCGGCGCGTGGTAACAGAGGACGAACCCTTTGACCTCTACGACATTGAGCTGTCGGATGAAGATTTTGCCGCAGAATAAAGCGGCCATAGAGAAAGGAGCGTGACCGATGGGACACTCGGACGAATGGACATTTGCGGATTATTTCAGGTATGAGAAAGAAATCTACCGGGCGATCATTTCCGCTGCGGTGCTGTGCCAGTGGATCGCGGAACATGATACCCCGCCCACAGACGGGGAAGCCGAAGAACTTGCAAGGGAAATAGACCGCAGACTGTGTGAAGCATGGGGCGAAATTTTTTCGCTGGCTGTGCTGGAATGGCGGGACGGCCAGTAACTCCGGGCCGTCTGCGGATTGTGAGGCTGCCGCTGTGAACGGCGGCTTTTTTTGCACCCAAACACCATCACAATCTGAATTTATGGAGGTAAATTTATGGAATTTTTCAATAGTGCAGTTGATACTTTGCAGACCATCGTTGTGGGCCTCGGTGGAGCGCTTTGCGTATATTACCTACATCAGTTATGGCGAGCTGTACTTTACTGGCAGCAAAGATGATTTTGTAGATATGTTCCGCATTGTAAAAGGTGGAATTGAGGAACTGTCCGATGATCTGAAAAATAAGGCGGCTGGTATTCGTACATTCCCTACGGGATTTGAGGCTCTGATGAAAACCGAAGATATTAGCGGTTTCCCTAACTGCCGCTATTGCAGGAGTATTCTTATTTGCACTCTATACCGTGTTCCAGATTCCGGGATATTACAAGTACGGCTCAATCAAAGGACGGGTATTTATGTATATTCCAGTGGCCGGTTTTTTGGTGACTTTACTTCTTCTCTCTAAAATGCCAGCTATCGGGAACTCAATTATTTCAGTCGTTGAATCTTCTCCGATACTTCTCGTTTTCCTTGCGGTTTTTGCTATTGTTGTGATGTATGCGGTTTCAATCTTCTTGTCCATTCGGATTATGAAGAACAAAGAAATGTGAGGTGATTGTATGGATTTTACAATTTTGGCAGTTGTGCTTTTGCTTGGTGTTGGCGTTCCTATCCGTAATAAACTCATACGGAAATATCGGGATAAGAAAAAGAATGATCGCAATTCGGGATGAACAAAAGGTTGAACAGAAAATAGGTATCATCAATCAAAAATATCCGAAAAATATCATCGGAGGTATAACTTATGGAAAAAGAAACGATGGGAACTGTAATTTCAGTTACAAAACAATGGTGGTTAAAAGTGAATCGTAAACCTGCCCGCGCTCATGCTATGGATGGCGCAGCCTTTCCGCATACTATCAAGGTCAAATATACGATAGACGGCAAAGATTACATCTGCCGAAAATGGATTGGTGCAGGAAACAAAGTTCCTGACAAGGGAACAACGATTAAAGTTACCTATTATGAAGATAAGCCATCGAAAGCAAGAATTGAGCTGTAATCATCGGAAGAATTGATGTATAGAAGTACAATACTTATACTTTATTATTGCTTTTGTCGGTAGAATTTAGTTTGAATCAATCTAAACATCTGCCTCCCCGGCGGGGAAAAGAAAAAAACCGCTGGCAGGCAGATCATTTCCCATGCAAACCCACATAGCTGATACGGCGGTTTTGAGTAAATCAAGGCCGCCGTTTCTGTTTGCTTCGACGACCCCTGCACCGTGTTCTGGCATGGCGGCTTTAGGAGGGAGCCGCCATGCAATGTAAACCATATCGACAGAATCCGACAGGGATAAGCCTGTCAAAAAAAGCCGTCCCCCGGCAGCGGGGACAAGCGGCTGTGCGTATGTACTATACCATGTAGGGAAAGAACATATTGCTTTTTGTTTCGCCCTGTGGGTCTTTGACCTGCCGGGCGAATTTTGTTGTTTCCTGCGGCCTGCTATCCGGCGCAAAAAGAAATTTCAAAAAAGTGAAAAAAGGAGGCGTTTAGCGGGCAGCCAGAGAGATTCCATTCGCTCTATTGGCGGAAAGGGAGAGAACCACCACATCCCCCATAGAAAGGGGGTGAGAAGATGGAAGCGATCCCCCGCAAATACGGTGAATGGAGCCAGTTTGACCGCTATTGCAAGCTGGTTCTGTACCATGAGGCGATAGATTATCTGCGGGAAATGAAATGCCGCCGCGACCGTGAAGTGTCGCTGGACGCTGTTTCCCCGGCTGATTGGGACAAGCTCTCGACCGTAGATCGGTATTCCTGCGACAGCTTTACATTCAGTTCGCATGGCTATGACCTACATATCGACAACGAGCTTGTGGCCGAAGCGTTTGCCAGCCTGCCAAAAGACGAGCAGAGTATTTTGATTCTCCGCTTTGTTCTGGATTTGACTGACGAAGAAATCGGCCGCCTGATGGGAATGTCCCGCAGCGCAGTACAGCGCCACAGGACAAGCACCCTGAAAGACTTGCGTATAAAATTGATGGCGTTCATGCCGGAGGGAGGTTAAACGCGGATGAAGCAATCCAGTTACAAGGGCAAAAGCCCTCTGCCTGATTTTGTGATCGACGCGGCCTGCGCCGGTAACGCCGAAGCCGTGGAGCGTGTCTTGCAGCATTACGACGGCTATATCAATAAGCTGTGTACCCGGACGCTCTATGACGGCAGCGGCCAGCCTCATATCTGCATTGACGAGTATATGAAGCGCCGATTGCAAATCAAGCTGATCCATTCCATCGTTAGTCCCATTGGCGACTGACGGTTAAGGCCCCGGCCATAGACAGGCGGCTTTCCCTTTCCCCGCCTGCCTGTTTTCCCGGCGGCCCCTTTGTTCCTTGACAAATACGCCCGCAGGACAATGGCGGCGCGTCATAGGGCAGACGGATACATTCTGTCTGTGCCGAGCCGGGCGGCAGGTGCGCCAAGAGGCTTTCCCTCATTGGGGTAAGCGGAGCGATTTTACCGTGCCGTAAAGCAGGTGTGGCAGCCTGCGGGCGACG
>ENA-OYZE01000390-OYZE01000390.1-human-gut-metagenome-genome-assembly--contig:-NODE-390-length-15315-cov-5.337877_pt1 | contig 15315 bp, 10 predicted proteins | sample MGYA00243259_ERZ653469 | MGnify/ENA primary metagenome ERZ653469 (study PRJEB26926, sample SAMN06164913) | human gut metagenome | biome: ENVO:00009003; feature: ENVO:2100002; material: ENVO:00002003...
ACGAGATTTCTGCCTGTCTCGTGGGCTCGGAGATGTGTATAAGAGACAGCTCCACGGCCATGAGCTCTACCAGCGGTAACACCATCTACGCCAACATGATCCAGACCGATGCCGCCATCAACCCGGGCAACTCCGGCGGCGCGCTCGTTAACGACAACGGCGAGCTTGTGGGTATCAACTCGCTCATCGAGAGCTACTCGGGCTCCAGCTCGGGCGTGGGCTTTGCCATTCCCGTTAACTACGCCAAGAACATTGCCGACCAGATTATCGACGGCAAGACGCCGGTGCATCCGTACATGGGCGCTACGCTTTCGAGCGTCAACGCGCTCAACGCCCGCACCAACAAGCTGAGCACCGATAGCGGCGCGTATGTGGCGAGCGTCGTCGAGGACGGTCCCGCCGCCAAGGCCGGCATCCAGGAGGGCGACGTCATCACCAAGCTGGGCGACGACGAGATTACGAGCGCCGATGGCCTGATCATCGCGCTGCGCAGCCACGAGGTGGGCGAGAAGGTCGAGATCACGCTCATGCGCGGCAAGGAAGAGAAGAAGGTCACCGTCGAGCTGGGCTCCGATGAGGAGCTGCAGAACCAGCAGCAGGATGACAGTTCGACCGACACCGGCAACGGCGGTATTACCGACGAGCAGCTGCGCCAGTACCTGGAGGAGCTGCTAGGCCAGCAGGGGCAGGGCCAGGGCTACGGCCAGGGTTACTAACGAGCCGTATCGCACATATCGAAGCCAGAGGGGCTGTCCCGCCAACGCGGGGCAGCCCCTCTTTTCTTATTGATCCGTTGGGGACGGAGGAAAACGGATCATTTAGAAACGGCAAGGGCATGGTTTGATCGCGCGATCCGCCCCGGTTCGTCGACTGCCGATTCGGTGCGGTTCGAAAGGGTTATTCGGCGCCATGGTGACCGGTGGTACTCTTGTATCCGTTTGAAATCGAGCGAAGGAGTGCCGCTATGGAGCAATCGAGCCTGTTTGGTGACGGCGTGGACATCGATGCCGAAACGCCCACGACCGCGGATGCCGCCGCACCGACCGATGCCCGTGTCCAGGCGGCAGCGCGCGCGGCCGAGCTGCGCCACGAGCTCGATTACCACGCGTACCGCTACTACATGCTCGACGCACCCGAGATCACGGACGCCGCCTTCGACAAAATGCTCGTTGAGCTGCAGGAAATCGAGGCTGCCTACCCCGATTTGGTGACGCCCGACAGCTATACCCAGCGCGTGGGCGGCTACGTGAGCGAGCAGTTTACGCCGGTCACGCACATGGCACGCATGTATTCCATGGACGACGCCATGGATCTGGATGAACTCGACGCGTGGCTCCAGCGCACTGAGGATGCCCTCGGTGCCGGCAGCGTCACCTATACCTGCGAGCTTAAGATCGACGGTCTGGGCGTGGCCCTTACCTACCAAAACGGCACCTTCGTACGCGCAGCCACACGCGGCGATGGCACCACGGGCGAGGATGTGTCGCTCAACGTCCGTACCATCAAGGATGTGCCCATGCACCTGTCCGAGCCGGCGCTCGCCCACATGGGTGCCGACCGCGAGCGCACCATCGAGGTGCGCGGCGAGGTCTATATGCCCAAGGGCAGCTTTGTGCGCCTGAACGACGAGGCCGATGCCGAGGGTCGCGACCCCTTCGCCAACCCGCGCAACGCTGCCGCCGGCAGCCTGCGCCAAAAGGACCCCAAGGTCACGGCGCGTCGCGATCTGGCCACCTTTATCTACGCCATCGCCGATACCGATCCGCTGCACGTCCACAGCCAGCGCGAGTTCCTCGATTGGCTGCGTAGCGCCGGCTTTAGCGTCAACCCCAACGTGGCTCGTTGCGCCACGCCGGCCGAGGTCCACGAGTTCTGTGCCCAGGCGCTCGAGCACCGCGGCGACTTGGACTACGACATCGACGGCGTGGTCGTAAAGGTCGACAGCTTCCAGCAGCAGCTCGACCTGGGCTTTACCGCCCGCGCGCCGCGCTGGGCCATTGCCTTTAAGTTCCCGCCCGAGGAAAAGCAGACCGTCTTGCGCGAAATTCGCATCCAGGTGGGCCGCACCGGTGTGCTCACGCCGGTCGCCGAGTTCGACCCGGTGACGGTTGCCGGCTCCACCATCGCGCGCGCCACGCTGCACAACATCGACGAGATCCGCCGCAAAAACGTGCGCGAGGGCGACACCATCATCGTGCACAAGGCAGGCGACGTGATTCCCGAGGTCGTAGGTCCGGTGCTCGATAAACGCCCGGCCGATTCGGTCGACTGGCACATGCCCGAGGTCTGCCCCGTGTGCGGTAGCCCCGTGGTCCACGAGGATGGCGAGGTCGCTTATCGCTGCGTCTCCATCGACTGCCCCGCACAGCTCAAGGAGCGCCTGCTTCACTGGGTGAGCCGCGGCTGCATGGACGTTGATGGCCTGGGCGACGAGATCGTCGACAAGATGATCGCCGCTGGGCTGATTCACGACGTCGCGGACTTCTATCAGCTCACCGTCGACGACATCGCCGGACTGGACACGGGGCGCGTGTACGCTAGCTCCAACAGCAAAAAAGGCGTCAAGAAGGGCGACCCCATTCCGGTAGGCCTCAAGACGGCCGAGAAAATCATCGCCGAGCTCAACAAGTCCAAGAGCCAGCCGCTCGGTCGCGTGCTGTTTGCTCTGGGCATCCGCCACGTGGGCAAGAGCGTGGGCGAGGTCATCGCCGAGCGATTCCTGTCGATTGACAAGCTTATCTTAGCGAGTGAAGAGGACATCGCCGAGTGCGAGGGAATCGGTCCCAAGATTGCGGCGAGCGTTAAGCAGTTCCTGGCCGTGCCCGAAAACCTTGTCGTGCTGGAGCGTCTGCGCCAAGCGGGCCTGTCGCTCGAGGTCGATTTGGGCGCCGCGCACGCGCAAGCCGCAGCCGACGCTGGCGTGGCAGGCGAGCTCGCCGACGCACAGCCGCTTGCGGGTCTGACCTTCGTGCTTACCGGCACGCTCGTCAACCGCACCCGCGACGAGGCGGGCGCGGCGCTCAAGGTGCTCGGCGCCAAGGTTTCGGGCAGTGTTTCAAAGAAGACGAGCTATCTGGTCGCCGGCCCCAAAGCGGGCTCCAAGCTCACCAAGGCCGAGCAGCTGGGTGTACCCGTGCTGGACGAGGACGCGCTCGAGCAGATCCTGGCGACTGGTCAGGTGCCCCAGGCTTAGCGCATTGATAACCAAATTGAAGAACCGCCCGGAAAGCATGATTGAACTGCCTTCCGGGCGGTTCTTATTTGGACGGGGCGACCGGCACTGTGATCTGCGTCACGTAGGTCGCGGGATCGTCGCTGATGATGTCGTCGATGAGGGCGATCTCGCGTGAGGGGCCAGCGGGGGACAGCCCGTGTTCGCGCATATAGCCGAGCAGCTGCTTATAGCGCGGGCCCGCTTGCCCGTGCGTACCACGGAAGCTTATGGTCAGGCACCGCGCGGCGGGCCGCACCTCGACGTCACCCACGTAGTCATCGGTGTCATCGAGCAGCAAAAAGACCTCGTCGTAGCCATCAAAGTCGCCGGCGGCGAGGCGCTCGGCGCTAATCCCAACGCCCAAGTTGCCCAGAAAGACAAAGGTCTCGTGCTGGCCCTTCTGCAGCTGACGAATCTGCCACTCCAGCGCATAGGCGTCGGTAGGCTTGACGCGTTCGCGCAATACGGCGCAGCGAAGCTCGGGCGCATCGATTGTGCAAATGGTATCGAGCTCGGTGTTCAGGGCATCGTGAAGCAGGGCAAGCCGGTTATCGATCTTGCGTGACACGCGTTCGAGCTCGCGGCGCTTGCGCTCGATGAGCTCCTGCTGTTGGGCCAGCTGCCGCTGCATGAGGTCCACATCGCGCGTGGTCACAAACTCACGGATTTGCGCGAGCGGCAAGTCGAGAACACGCAGGTGGCTAATGGTGTTGAGGGTGGAGAGCTGCCGCGATCCGTAGTAGCGGTACCCACTTGCCGGATCGATGTGCGCCGGGTCCAGCAAGCCCATCTGCTCGTAATGACGTAGCGTCCCCACGCTCAGGTTAAACAGGCGCGCCACCTCGCCAATGCGGAGCAGGCCCTCGGTATGTTCAGTTGGCGAGTCGGTCATGGGACTGCTCCTTTCAACGGGCGGGGGAGGGGCACTGAAGTCGTGCGGCGCAGCCGTCGTATGACACGAACGATCCGCTACGCCACCAGCTTGTCAAAAGCCCCGCGCCGGTTGAGCACGGTAAATGCCACCACACAGATGACCGCCGACAGAATCGATCCGCACGGCGAAGCGATGCCCATGGGAAACAGCGTGTCGGAATAGGCATTCGACAACAGCCACGCGCCCGGCACGCGAATGAGCGCCACGGCCAGCACGTTGTGCGCAAAGCCGATGTAGCTCTTACCGTATGCAGCGAAAAAGCCGCTAAAGCAAATGTGGATGCCGGCAAAAATCGCGTCGAAAATGTAGCTGCGCATATAGCCGGTACCGGCCGTGACCACCGCGGCGTCCTTGGCAAAAAAGCCGATAAACGCCGGTGCCACCAGCCACATCAGTATCGTGATCAGACAGCCGTACACCACCGAGATGGTCATGGCGTCCTTGAGCACCTGACGCGCACGATCGCCCTTGCCCGCGCCGGCGTTTTGCGCCGTGAGCGCGCTGACGGTGGCGCCCATGGAACTCGGCACAATGAACAAAAAGCTGATCATCTTCTCGACCAGGCCCACGGCGGCGGCGTCGACCAGACCGCGGTGGTTGGCGATGACGGTGATAAACATAAACGCCACCTGGATGCAGCCGTCCTGCACGGCCACAGGCACGCCGATCTTAAGAATGCTGCCGAGCACCTCGGGCTGCGGGCGCAGGTCGCTGCGCTTAACGTGGATGTTCGTGCGGCGGCTCTTGAGCCACACGAGCGCGAGGGCAACGCTGGCCGTCTGCGCGGTCACTGTGCCGAGCGCCGCGCCCACGGGACCGAGCCCCATGTGGCCGATAAATAGAAAGTCGAGCGCGATGTTGATGATGCACGCCACGCCAATCACGTACATAGGCGAGCGCGAATCGCCCAGCCCGCGAAAGATGGCCGAAAGAATGTTGTACGCGGCGATAAAGGGAATGCCGATAAAGCAGATGCGCAGGTAGGCGGCAGTGCCTTCGACTGCCTCGGCCGGTGTGCCAATGAGCGCCACGATCTGCGGGCACAGTGCGAGCAGGACGGCGGCCAGCACTACCGAGACACCCATAAAGAGCGTGATGGTGTTGCCGATGGCGGTCTCGGCGCGGTCGAAGCGGCGTGAGCCCACGGCGTGGCCGACGACCACCGTCGTTCCCATGGCCAGGCCCACAAGCGCCACGGTAATCATATAGAGCGTCTGAGCGCCATTTGCCACGGCGGTGATGCCGGCGGCGCCGCTAAACTGCCCCATCATGTACAGGTCGGCCATGCCGTAGAGCATCTGCAAAAAGTACGAGAGCATATAGGGCAGGGCAAAGACCGCGATGGTCTTAAGGACATTGCCGCGTGTGAGGTCGTGTTCCATGGGCGGGGCTTTCTGGCTGGGTCTGTTTACATACCAGTGTAGTGAAAACCCTACAACGATTGTAGAGTCAAGGTTTATGTTGGCAGTGGGGCGAAAAAGTCACGCCCCGAGCACGATGCTTTGGTCCCTCCATGCTCCTCACCTCGCCTCAAACCATCACAACATTCGACGTTTTTTGCCAAAATCGGGAAAAGCATCGAATGTTGTGATGGTTTTTCTACCACTCGACCGGGTGGAATCGCTTTCTTGCGCACGAAGGTGTGCGGACCCGTGGGCAGGGGAATAAGGTTGGTTATCCGACTCCATTGGAGGGCTCATGGACCTGCCGATCGTCCTGTCCCATAAGACTGCCTGGCTGTACCACAACGTGGCGCGCCCGTCCGAGCCGCTCTCGCGAGCAAGCAGCCTATACGATGAGGACTCGCTTGCTAACGAGGCGGAACCGACCGCGAGCCTGCCCAAATTGGGACTCGATGCCAAGGGGCTGAGGGCTTCAACGGCAGTTGGGATCGTTACCGACTATCTGGTTTCGCTTGGTATTCCGCGAGAAGAGCTCGATCATGTCGACACGCTCGTCAACTTTGATTTTGAGCGCTCGACGCCGGCTGGATTTAGGTGCCACGTGTTTGGAGCGCCGGTACCCCCAGGCCATCTTATCGAGGTGGCAGAGGGCCTTCTAGTGGTTGATGAGGTCATGTGCTTTGTCCAAGCGGGTTCGTGGATGAGCGAGCCCGAGCAGCTGGAATATGGCTACGAAATCTGCGCCCGATACCATTTGAATCATCTGTCGACAGGCGATTATATCGAGATGGGACAGAGGTATACCGTTGCCGACTTGATTGTCTATTGCAATGAGAACCGATCTCGTCAGGGGGCTATACGCGCGGCCGCCGTGCTCAAGCGCGTGCACGATGGCGCGCGGTCGCCCATGGAGACGGCCACCGCAATCATGGTTGTAGCAAAACGTTCCCAGGGCGGGCTGGGATACGCCAAGATCGAGCTCAACCATCGGGTCAATGTTCCCAACGAGTTCAAGTATCTCGCAAAGGCCGGGTATTTCGAGATCGACGTATATGCTCCTGCAAGCGGTACAGGGATTGAATACAACGGCTCGGACCATCTTGATAAACAGCGCAGCGCGTCGGATGCGGAGCGTATGACTGTGCTGAGCGCGCTGGGCTTTAGGATGATCGTCCTCACCGGGACTCAGTTTGCCCATCAGCTGCAATTGCACCGGGCGATGAATGCCATCGCGCTCGCTATGGGTCTCAAGTGCGACCGAAGCGAGGTGTTCCAGAAACGGCAGAATGACCTGCGGGAATTCGTGATTCGCAACTGGAATGGTGGCCTCTAGGGGCGTTCTGACCCTTCTGCGGGGCATTGTGAGCAGGCAAACCGTCTCAATAATCGATGCTTTTCTCGATATTGAAGAAAATCATCGATTTTTGGGACGGTTTGGATGTTGAGGATGGGCTTGGGAAGTCCGTTTTGCTCGAAGCGACCTGTCCTGTCGTACGCATGTCGACCCATTCTTCCCGTGGGGTATTATGTTTTCCGAAGAATAAAACGCCGCGTGAGGGGAGGGCTGCGTGGACGGGCGCGTGCAACATGACGGCTTTGGCCGCGATATCAACTACCTGCGCATTGCCGTTACCGACAAGTGCAATTTCCGCTGCATTTACTGCATGCCGGCCGATGGCGTGGCGCCCCGTGCACACGACGAGTTACTCAGTGCCGAGGAAATCGCCCGCTTTGTGCGCTTGGTGGCGGGGGAGGGCATTCGCCGCGTGCGCCTGACGGGTGGCGAGCCGCTGGTCAGCCGCCGTATCATTCCGCTCATTCGTGACATCCGCGCGATTTCGCAGATCGAGGACATCTCGCTCACCACCAATGGCGCCCTGCTGCCCAAGCTGGCGCTGCAGCTCAAAGACGCTGGGCTTAACCGCGTCAACATCTCGCTCGACACGCTCGACCCTACGCTGTTTGGAAAGATCACGCGCCTGGGTCGGCTCGAGCAGACCATGGCCGGCATCGACGCGGCGCTGGCTTGGGGCTTTGAGCCCGTTAAGGTCAACTGCGTTGTAGTGCGCCGGCTCAACCAGGATGTAGCAGCCCTCGCACGACTGACCGTCGACCGCCCCATCCACCTGCGCTTTATCGAATATATGCCCATCGGCGACGAGCACACGAGCTCGCATTGTGCCGTAGACCCTCACGCGCCCACACTCAATCCCGAGCTGTGGGACGCGAGTGACACCGTGCCGAGCGACGAGCTGCGGGCGCGTATCAATGCCGGGGCCGCCGCGACGGGGCTGGGCGAGCTCGAGCCACTCGACATCAACGACGCTCCTGCCGGCGCTGGCCCTGCGCGCTATTGGCACTTTCCGGGCGCGGCGGGAACGGTTGGCTTCATTAGCGCCATGTCCAACCATTTTTGCGCGAACTGCAATCGTCTGCGCCTGACGGCCGATGGCAACGTGCGTCCGTGCCTGTTCAGCGATGCCGAGTATTCGGTGCGTGAGGCGCTGCGCCGTGGTGATGATATGCAGGTACTTTCGATTTGGCGCGATGCCGTGGCCCACAAACCGCAGGAACACGCGATAATTGAGGGCACGCAACGATTTATGTCCCAAATCGGAGGATGATCATATGGCCAAGAGCAGGTACGCCGATGCCACCAAGGCCGCTCGCAGGGCCGCGATGTCTGCCCACAAAGCCTCAGTCGCGGCGAATACCGGCAACGCCGACGCGTCCGCGCAGCCGTCTGCCAGCGCTGCCACCGAGCCCGCCCGTGACGCCCGTCGCGACGAGCTGACGCACGTGGACGCCAAGGGCGAGGTACGCATGGTCGACGTGTCCGACAAGGCCGAGACCCATCGCATCGCCATCGCCGAGGGCACCATCCTCATGCATCCCGAGACGCAGGCCATGGTGCTGCAGGACCGCGCCAAAAAGGGCGACGTGCTTGCCTGCGCGCGCGTGGCGGGCATCATGGCCATCAAACGCACGAGCGACATCATCCCCATGTGCCATCCGCTGCTCATTACCAAGAGCAAGTGCGACATTGCGCCCATCGCTCCGGCGGGGACGCCTGTCGAGGACGTGCCCGAGGGCTGGGCGCCGGCGCGCGCGGACGGGCAGGTTGGCTTTCATGTACTGGTTACGGCCGGCGTGACGGGCAAGACGGGTATCGAGATGGAGGCCCTGACCGGCGCGAGCGCCGCGTGCCTAACCATCTACGACATGTGCAAGGCGGTCGATCGCGGCATGGAGATCGTCGACGTGCGCCTGCTGCACAAGGAGGGCGGCCGTTCGGGCGTGTGGGATCGCGCAGAGCGTCAGGCCGCTGCCGTTGAGGCCGTGGCCGCTGACGGTGCCGCGCCCGCGAGCACACCCGTCGCCATCGCGCCCGCAGCTCCGGCACCGGCCGTCCCCGCGATCGCGTTTATCGGCTACCAAAACTCGGGCAAGACCACGCTCGTCGAGAAGGTTATCGCCGAGCTCACCCGCCGCGGTCTGCGCGTGGGTTCGCTCAAGCATCATGGGCACCACGGCTTTGATATCGACGTGCCCGCTAAGGACACCTGGCGCCATCACCAGGCCGGCTCCAAGCACGTGGGCCTTATCTGCGCCACGCGCTGGGCGGAGTACGCCGACACGCGCGAGGAGGACGAGATGCCCGCGCGCGAGCTGCTGTCGCGCTACAACGATGTCGACGTGGTGATCATCGAGGGCTACAAGACCGAGGGCTTCGACAATATCGTGGTCGCGCGCTCGGGTGTCGACCGTCTGCGCGGCAAGAGCTCGCTCGACCTGGTCGACGGTCACACGTTGGCCCTTGCCTGCAACGAAGCCCTGGCGCGTCAGGCCTTCGACGCCGGCTTTGCGACCCGAGCCATCAACATCAACGACGCCCGAGCCATCTGCGACCTTATCCAAGATCATCTTCAGGCTTGACGCTGCGCCGGCCCCAAGCACCCCATCTCGCCCCTCAAGCCGTCGCTCGCGTACCAAAGTACGCGTCGCTCCTCTTTCGGGGCGATCTGGGGCACTTGGAACCGGCTCGCTGCGCTGCCATAACCTGCCAAAAAGGGACAGGTTTATTTTGGCAGGTTTTATCTGGTCAAACGTCATTTCCACCACAAAGGGGCCAGGCACCTTTGTGGTGGTTTTTGCTTTGGTAGATGTGTGGGACATGCCTTACAATCTACCAAGTAGTTCATGACGGGCGAAAAACGGAGAGAAGAGGCTTGATGCGTCCTTAATGTTTCATGCGGATAGATTGATTTGACAGACGGTGGCGAATGCCCACCGCCCGTATTCGTATGAAACAAGGAGTCTCCATGCTCGCATCTCTTTTTTCTAAGCCTCAGCCTTCGCTGTCCGTGCAGGCCAAGCGCCTGGTGGCGATGCGCTTTCTCATCTACACCGGTTTTCAGACCAGCTACTTCATCGGCGTCATCGGAACGCTCACCTATGCAGACGATGCTTCGGTCGTGGCGACATCGCTGGCCGTCCTGTTCATGAACGTTTTCGTGATCATGGGATCCTTTGCGGGTGGCGCGGCGCTCGACGCCTGGGGCTCACGCCGTCATTTCTTGCTGAGCATCGTCGGCGCTCTTGCAACTGGCACGGCAATCATCGCCTTTGGTAGCGCGACCGGCGTCGTCCTGCTCGGCGCGGTGTTCCTAGGCTTTACGATGGGATTCGCTCAGCCCATTGCCACGTCCTATCCGGCCTACCTCACCAACGACCCCGTCGAGCTCAAAGACATCAACTCCGCCATTGCCATGTTCTCAAACGTGAGTATCATCGTTGGCCCCACGCTGGGTGGCTTTGCCGCGGCGGCTGCGTCGTCGCGCGCGGTGTTTGTGCTCATGATGATCTTTACCGTACTGGCGCTCGTCGCCGGTTGGGGCTTTAGGCCGCAAGCAGGTCGCGTCGTCGCGCGCGAAAGTACTCCCGCGGATAGCAGCACAACGGCAAGTACTGCCAGCCAGAGCTCCGACTCCAGTAAATCCGCCCGCGCCACCTTCGCAGCCAGCATCAAGACAGTCTTCACCAACAGCGTCCTCGCGCTACTTTTCTGCATCATCTTCCTTTCGAACTTCGGCTATGGCGCCTTCGACCCGCTGGAGTCGTTCTTCTACCGCGATGTTCTGCATGTCGGTGTCGAGTGGTTGGGCTGGCTCTCGTCGGCCTGCGGCGTGGGCGCGGTGCTGGGCGCCGTCCTCGCGCTCCGCTTGCCGCCGCACCTGATCAACCTTAAAACGCTGCTCGTGGCGCTTATGTCCGTGGGTCTGGGAAGCCTGCTCTACGTGGGAACGCCGTACGTGGACGTAGCCCTTGTCGGCCAGATTGTCCTGGGCGTGGCCTGGGGCGTCGTCAACCCGCTCCACAACACGATCGTGCAAACGACGGCCCCGCTCGAGCAGCTCGGTCGCGTCAACTCGGTCATGGGTTTTGGCAATATGTTCGCCGGCGTGGCCCCGCTGGCGATTGCCCCGTGGCTGGCGGCGACGTTTGGTGTGCAGCAGACGCTCGTTGGTGCGGGCATGGTCGTGACGGCAGTTCCCGCGGCGTTGCTGCTGTTTGGACACCGGCATTTGGATCGTGCCGCAAAGCAGTAAAAACCATCACAACATTCGATGAAAATCGCGATTTTGCCGAAAAACGTCGAATGTTGTGATGGTTTGGCCCGCAAACGTCGCAACCACCACAAAGCGGCCAGGCACCTTTGTGGTGGTTTTTGCTTTGACGGGCCGCGCCTGCGCCTTGGTATACCATGTACGCCGTTCACGAATACACCCCACACCGCCGCACAACCCAGAAAGGTCCCCATGGACACCACCTTCAGCCACATCAAAGCCGTGTTCTGCGATATCGACGGCACGCTGCTCACGAGCCAGCACACGGCGTCCCCGCGCACCGTGGCGGCGATTCGCGCCCTGCGCGAGCGCGGCGTGCTCTTTGGCCTGTGCACCGGGCGCGACGCCCACGCGACCGAGGCCATGTACGAGCTCTGGGGCATCGAAGGCCTGGTGGACGTGATGGTGGGCTGCGGTGGTGCCGAGGTCATCGACCGCGCGCACGACATCAACGAGCTGAGCTATCCGCTGCCGGGCGAGACCATCGCGCGCATCTGCAAACACATGGCGGACCTTCCGGCAACGCCCGTCTGCCCCCGAGACGGCGTGTTCTACGTGCCCGAGAGCAACGCGTGCGTCGAGCACCTGTCGCGCGTCGACGGCGTGCCCTACCAGGTGGTCGATTTTGCCGAGTTCTTGCGCGAGCCGCAGCCCAAGGTGATGTTTACCATGGCGCCCGAGGTGATGCCGCAGGTGATTGAGCGGGCGTCGACGTTTGCCGACGACACCGTCAAGGCGGCGGCTCTGCAAACCACGCAGCGGCTCTACGAGTTCATGGATCCGCGCGTGTCCAAGACGCGCGGCCTTGTGCGCGTGGCGGAGCTCAACGACATGGAGCTCCAGGACATCTGCGTGTTTGGCGATGCGGACAACGATACCTGCATGGTGGCTGACGCCGGCGTGGGCGTGGCCATGGCAAACGGCAGCGACGCCACCCGTGCCGCCGCCGACTTTGTGACCGCGAGCAACGACAAAGACGGCATCGCGATCTTTATCGAGGAGCATCTGCTGTAGCGCCGGGGGAGAACCACCGCAAAGGGGACAGGCTCCTTTGCGGTGGTCTCAGGCGATTTGGGCGAATTGATGCCTAAAATCTGCGCGAAAAACCAAATAACGTTGTCCGAACATTACGCTTCTAACCACCGATGAGCTAAAGATATTCCCATCAATTTGGTAGTCTATTCCTCCCGGTTAATGACCTACCGCTCACGGTCGATTTTCAACCGTTCACAGGATGTTTTCTCTTGAGCAAAATGTTGTGCAAATAAATAAAATGCTATTAAAAAACTGATAACTGGCTTAATTACCAGTAGAAATAGATATTTCATAGCGAATAAACGAAGGTAAATCCGAGCAAATGTCAAGAGAATTGATAATTCGCTACAAAACTATCGGTATTTTTGCTTAGATGTTCAAACAATCGTTACAATATGTACTACAAGCGTGCGCAATTACAGATTGCGCAGATACGTTTGATAGGGAAAGAGCAAGATCGCGGTCTCTTGGGGAGGAGACATCGATGACAGCAAATTCAGATAAATCCAAGCAGAACAATAAAGCGGCACATCGTGTACTAGCGGGTGTTTTGTGCGGAGCTTCCGTTTTGAGCCTGGTACTGTCGCTCGTTATGCCCCCGATCTCGCAGGCCATCGCCAACGACGCCCAGACAGTTTCTACCGAGGAAACTGTGATGGGGGGGGTTCCTCAAGTGAGTCCGCTGCTGTAGATAACACCAGCGAGGATGCCGAAAACCAGAATAGCGCCGCCACCTCTGCGAACGCGGCTACTACTGTGAACAAGGGCATCTACAAGCCCACGTCTATCGGTATCGGTACGAATATCGATATCTCCACCCCCGATCCCGGCGTGGCCACCTACGTCGGCCGCGACATGTACATCGGTGGTAAGCCGAACAAAACTAGCACTCTTGATGCGAATAACGCCCCCACCGGCTCATATGCCGCTGAGGCGGAGGGCCTTACCGTGGTCCACGGCAAACTGGCCATGAATCCTATCAAGGAGAGTTGGGGCGGCCAGGGCTTCCGTTTCGGCACCGTTGGTTTTGGATCGCAGTTTCGTCCCAGGGAGGGAAGCACGGTGCTTGCGGTCGCCGGCATAAATAGCTTGATTGAGAACATGAATACCGGTCAGGGAACGACCTCAGATACTGCGACGGTTGGTGCTTGGACCAAGGGTGCTTGGGTCGGCAAGGCGACAAAGACTGACTCCCACCCTGGCTATGACTATACCGCGCAGATCGCCGGTCCCATTACCTATTCCTATTGGGATTCGAATGCTAACAACGGGCGCCAGTCTGTCGTGAAAAAGCAAGGTAATTGGTTCGAGGGCTCGGATGCTCTGAAGAGCGACCTGTTCAATCAAAATGTTGATTTGACTAATGTTAACGGTAACGATTATTCGAGCTACAACGGTGCAGATGGATACCTCTCGAAGCTATCGAAACAGCTCGCCTCGTTTGCAAATACCGGCACAGTTACGGATGGTTCCGCAATTAGCGACAACAGCTACGCAATCAACAAGTACGATAACAGGGGAACAAGCTATACACTCACTTTCGATGGTAGTGAGAAGTCTGTTTCCGGTGCGCTTGATACCGGAATCCCGAACAATACGATTCGCAACACCGAGCGACTCATCACCTTTACCGGCGATGGAACTTCTATGCAACAGGTCTTCACCATCGCCGGTTCCGAGCTCTCCAACTTGAAGGATGGCGTCTACTACCGCGGCGTCGACTTTAAGTTCACCAATGTCCCCGAAGGCGCATCCATTGTCGTGAACGTTACAGGTACTGATCCTGTCGAGTTCCACAACGGCTGGCGCTTCTGGTGGGGCAATGATGAAATATCTCGTGGTTACGAGAAACAGTACGCCGGTCAAGACCTTGGCGTGAAATACTCGCTGGCCTCCCAGTCCATCATGTGGAACTTCGTGGATACCACCAGCCTTACCATTCGCGGCGGCATTGCAGGTGAGGGTCGAGAGGACTGGGACGGCAAGGACGGCAAGTGGACCGACGATGACCCCGCCGCTGCTATGCTCGGATCGATTCTCGTTCCCAACGGAAGTTTCGACGACCATGTGACTACCAACGGCCGCGTTTATGTGGGCGTCGATTTCTCAATGAACAGCCCGAAGGTTGCCGCAGCATTTGGTGAGGGTAACTCGGCTTCCGTCATCGATATGGATCAGGAGCGTCACAACTTCCCGTGGTCTGGGTCGTATACGCCCGACGGCTCCGCCGTTGCGTGGAGCAAGGTCGATGCGGCGAACGGCAACACGTCGCTTCCTGGTTCCTCGTGGGCTATCTATGGTTCTGTCGAGAATGCTGTCGCGGGCAAGCGGTTCGTCGACACCATGAGCGCGGGGCTCGACCCCTCCAAGGTGGCCGCGAGCATGCGCGTGTACGTGGCGGCGGGCGCGGACGGCGGCTTTGACGCGGTCCAGACCGGCAAGGACGGCCGCGTCGGCACCGAGCCCGCGAAGGGCTGGACCGACATCACGGCCCAGTGCGCCACCAAGGTAGCGGTCGACGGCAAGACCTTCACCGTGCGCACCGGCGACTTGGTCGCCGCGCTCGGCGGGGCCGACGCCTTTACCGCGGGCGCCCGCGTGGTCGCCGTGTACAACGCACCGCTCAACAGCGCATGCAACCACGGCATCGCGAAGGGCAACCCCAACGAGGTCTACCTGCGCTACCCGCGCTCTCCCTTTGCCGACCAGTCCGGCGACGCCGGCTTCACCAGCACGCCGAGCGATGACGCGTGCGCCTACACCTGGGATCTCGCGCTCACCAAGCGCGGCAGCGACGGCGACAAGCCGCTTGCCGGGGCGGTCCTGAGCATCGCCGACGACCGCGGTCGCACGCTAGCGGCCGACGGCACGTGGGATGCGGAGGGCAAGGCCACCGTCACCACGGGCGAGGACGGCCGCGTGACCGTCTCGGGCGTGGACTCGGGCAAGCTGGAGGTCCGCGAGCTCAAGGCGCCCAAGGGCTACACGGCCTTTCAGGGCATGCGCTCCGTGACGGTCAAGGCCGGGGGCCTGGACGTCGACCAGGTGGCCGCCGCCAAGCCCCTGTCTCTTATACACATCTGACGCTGCCGACGATAAGGC
>ENA-OYZE01000395-OYZE01000395.1-human-gut-metagenome-genome-assembly--contig:-NODE-395-length-14898-cov-9.056458_pt1 | contig 14898 bp, 12 predicted proteins | sample MGYA00243259_ERZ653469 | MGnify/ENA primary metagenome ERZ653469 (study PRJEB26926, sample SAMN06164913) | human gut metagenome | biome: ENVO:00009003; feature: ENVO:2100002; material: ENVO:00002003...
CGGCTCGCCCGTTCGGGCGAGCCGCGCCGCAACACAAATCAGCCGAAATATTCCTTTGCGAGCTGTTCGAAAGCGGGAAGGCTATGCTCGATCGTGCTCCTTGCGACGCAGTAGGAAACGCGCACATAGCCCGTAACGCCGAAGCTGTCGGAAGGCACGAGCAGCAACTCGTACTTTTTCGCCCGCTCTGCAAACGCCTTGGCGTCGGGCTCGGGCGACTTCACGAAGAGGTAGAACGCCCCGTCGGGCTCCACGCACTCAAAGCCGTCCTTTCGGAGCGCGTCGTGCAAAAGATCGCGGTTTTTGCGGTACTCCCCGATATCGCTGCTCTTGCCCAAACACTTCGCGCACACGCGCTGAAAGAGGGCGGGCGCACAGACGAAACCGAGGCTCCTGCCCGCGCCGCACACGGCGGCAAAAATATCCTTTGCGCCCACGCACGAAGGGCTGACCGCGATATAGCCGATGCGCTCGCCCGCAAGCGAGAGCGACTTCGAGAAGGAATAGCAGAGAACGGTGTTTTTGTACACATTCATGGGATAGGGCACCTGCTTACCGTAGGTGAGTTCGCGGTAGGGCTCGTCGGCGATGAGGAAGATGGATCTATCTTTGCTCTTTTCTTCGAGGAGCTCCCCGAGCGCCCTGAGCTCCTCCTCGTCATACACGACGCCCGTAGGGTTGTTGGGCGAATTGACGAGGATGCCCTTCGTATGCTCGTTGATGGCCCCTTCCACGGCGGCAAGGTCGATGTGGAAGCGCGCGTCCGTTGGGACTTCGCGACAGACGCCCCCCGCCGCCTCGATAAAGACGCGGTACTCGGGGAAGTAGGGCGTAAGCACGATGAATTCATCCCCCTCTTCGCAAAGGGCATTGAGCGTGATGGTGAGCGACGCCGCCGCCCCGCACGTCATATACACGAGGTCCGCCGTCATGGGCACGCCGAAGCTCGTTTTGATATAGTTTGCGACGGCATCCCTCACGTCGGGCGCGCCCGCCGCCGACGTATAGCCGTGCAGCACCTCGGCGGGCATGGCGGCAAGCAGGCGGTCGATCTCCTCGCGCACGCAGGCGGGCGACGGCACGCTGGGGTTGCCGAGCGAGAAATCAAAGACGTGTTCCCTCCCGATCTCGGCGGCGCGGCGGTTGCCGTACTCGAAGATCTCGCGGATGACGGAGCGCTCCTCACCCAATTTCTGCATCGTTTTGTTCAGCATACAGTTTCCTCCGAAAGTTTATTTTTGCGGGCGCGAACGGGCGCCCTGTTCGCGGCGCGAATTCCCTTACGGAAAGCGCGCCTTACAACATTTTCTTTAAGAACTGCCCCGTGTAGCTTTGCTCGCACGCGGCGACTTCCTCGGGCGAGCCCGCCGCAATGACGGTGCCGCCGCCGTCGCCCCCCTCGGGGCCGAGGTCTAAAAGATAGTCCGCGACCTTGATGACGTCGAGATTGTGTTCGATGACGAGGATGGTGTTCCCCCCGTCGCGCAGGCGCAAAAGGATGCGCACGAGCTTTTCAACGTCGTAGCTCGAAAGCCCCGTCGTCGGCTCGTCTAAAATATACATCGTCTTGCCCGTGGAGCGCTTAGAAAGCTCCGTCGCAAGTTTGACACGCTGCGCCTCGCCGCCCGAGAGCGTCGTCGAGCTCTGCCCGAGCTTGATATACCCGAGCCCCACCTCGTTGAGGGTGGAGATTTTATTGTAGATGGAGGTCACGGGGCGGAAAAATTCGCACGCTTCCTCCACCGTCATTTCGAGGACGTCGGAAATGGTCTTGCCCTTATAGCGCACTTCGAGCGTTTCGCGGTTGTAGCGCTTGCCGCCGCACACTTCGCAAGGGACGTAGACGTCGGGCAAAAAGTGCATCTCGATCTTCATGATGCCGTCGCCCGAGCAGTTCTCGCACCGCCCGCCCGCGACGTTGAAGGAAAAGCGCCCCGCCTTGAAGCCCATCGTCTTGGCGTCGGGAGTCGCCGCGAACAGCTCGCGGATGGGGGTGAAGACGCCCGTGTACGTCGCGGGATTGGAGCGCGGCGTGCGGCCGATGGGAGACTGGTCGATGGCGATGACCTTATCGAAATATTCGATGCCCGTGTACGGGCCCGACTTCCCATAGGGAAGGCGCGCCCCGCCGAGGCGGTTGGAGAGGATGGGCAGAATGATCTCGTTGACGAGCGACGATTTGCCCGAACCGCTCACGCCCGTGACCGCCGTCATGAGCCCCACGGGGATGCGCGCCTCGATGCCCTTCAGATTGTTCTGACGGCAGTCCTTAACACAAAACCACCTGCCGTCGGGCTGTTTTCTTACGGTGGGGACTTCGATCTTCCGCCTGCCCGCAAGGAAATCGCCCGTCAAAGACCGGGGCTCTGCCATGATGTCTTCCTGCGAGCCGCAGGCGACGATCTCGCCCCCGTGCACGCCCGCGCCCGGGCCGACGTCCACGATATAGTCGGCGGCGCGGATGGTATCTTCGTCGTGCTCGACGACGATGAGCGTATTGCCGAGATCGCGCAGCCCCTTCAGAGAATTCAGAAGTTTTTCGTTATCGCGCTGATGCAGCCCGATGCTCGGCTCGTCGAGGATATACAAAACGCCCGAGAGCGCGGAACCGATCTGCGTCGCGAGACGGATGCGCTGGCTCTCCCCGCCCGAAAGGGTGGCGGCGCTTCTTGACAGCGTCAGATAGTCGAGCCCCACGCCGATGAGGAAGTTGACGCGGCTTTTGATCTCTTTCAAGACGACGTCGGCGATCGCGTGCTGGGTGGGCGTGAGCTGCAAATTGTCGCAGAAAGTAATGAGCTCCCGAACGGGCAGATCGCACACTTCTGCGATATTCTTCCCGCCCACGGTGACGGCGAGCGCCTCTTTTTTCAGACGTTTGCCGCGGCAGTCGGGGCAGTCGGAAGTGCGCATATAGCGCTCGATATCCCACTTGACGCCCTCCGAACTCGTCTGATTGTATCTTCGCTGCAAGTTGTTGACGAAGCCCTCCCACACGCTCTTATAGGTGTTGTGGAAGGTCTTGGTGTGATATTCGAGCTCGATCGCCTCCCCCTTGCTCCCGTACATCAGAAGATCGTACACCTCTTTGGGGAGCTCTTCGACGGGCGTATCCATCGAAAAGCCGTAGCGGCGGGAGAGCGCGGAGAGATACATCTGCGTGACGGAGGAGGAGTCGAGGTTCCACCCGCTGATGCGGATGGCGCCCTCGCGCAGCGTCTTCGTCTTGTCGGGGCAGATGAGGTCGGGGTCGACGAGCTGGCGGAAGCCGAGGCCCGTACACGTCGGGCAGGCGCCCCACGGCGTGTTGAAGGAGAAGAGGCGGGGCTCGATCTCCTCGATGGAGATGTTGCAGTCGGGGCAGGAATAGCGCGAGGAATACAGCGTCTCTTCCCCCTCCCTGTCGATGACGACGAGCCCGTCGGCAAGTTTTAGGGCGATCTCCAGGCTCTCCGTGAGGCGCTTTAAGATCCCTTCCTTGACGACAAGGCGGTCGACGACCACCGAGATGTTGTGCTTGATGTTCTTTTCAAGCTTGATGTCTTCTTGAAGATCGTAGACGATGCCGTCGATCTTGACGCGCGCAAAGCCGCTCTTGCGGAAGTCCGCCATCTCCTTGACGTATTCGCCCTTCCGCCCGCGCACGACGGGCGCTTCGAGCAGAATTTTGCTGCCTGCGGGCAGCTCCATGACGCGGTCGGCGATCTCGTCTACCGTCTGACGGCGGATCTCCCTGCCGCACTTGGGGCAGTGCGGCACGCCCACGCGTGCGAATAAGAGGCGGAGATAGTCGTAGATCTCCGTCACCGTGCCCACCGTGGAGCGGGGGTTGTGCGAGGTCGTCTTCTGATCGATGGAGATGGCGGGCGAAAGCCCGTCGATGCTCTCCACGTCCGGCTTTTCCATCATGCCGAGGAACTGGCGGGCGTAGGAAGAAAGGCTCTCCATATACCGCCTCTGCCCCTCTGCAAAGATGGTGTCGAAAGCGAGCGTACTCTTTCCGCTGCCCGAAACGCCCGTGAACACGGTGAGCGTGCCGCGCGGGATATGCACATCGACGTTCTTTAAGTTGTTTTCTTTGGCGCCTTTGACGTAAATTTCTTCTTTCATAGCCTATTTCAGCACGATGAGCGGGTCGGTGCCCTCCTCATCGTATTTTGCAAACAGTTCGCGCGCTTCCCCTAAAAAGCACGCCATATATTCGTCCATCGCGGGGGATTTGCCTTCCGCCGCCAAGAACTCTTCAAGCGGCATCCAAAAGTTGCGCCCCTCGTGCGTTTCGGGCAGGAGCTCCCCTTCCCCTTCGGCGGTGTAAAGAAAGGCGAGATAGCGCTCCCTCTTCGTGCGGTGCGCCCAATGGACGAGCCCGCAGAAGGTAATGTCGGAAATGATAAGCCCCGTCTCTTCCTCCGCCTCTCTTTTGGCGGCAGAGAGAAAGCTTTCGCCCTCTTCGACGTGCCCGCCCGGGAAGATGAGCCCGTCCCAATGCCCCTTCTTGCGTTCTTCGACGGCGACAAGGTCGGTGCCCTTCTTTCTCACCATCACCATGACGGTGAGCTCAGCTTCTTCCGTGCGCTTCATGCCCGTTCTCCCTTTTTTCGGCGATTTTTGCAACGCACGCCGCGATGCCTTCCCAATCGTCGCCGACGTATTCGAACTCCCCGCGGAAGGCTTCCGTCGCTTTGCACACGGCAAGCACGGGCGTCACGCCGTGTGCTTTTGCCGAGCGGCAGTGGGTGAGGTTATCGTCGATGAGCACGTCAACTTTGTGCTCCTTGCAGTACTTCCCCTTCTCTTCGCAGTCGGCGACGAGCTCGTCGAAGGGAAAGCCGTGCCGCGTCAGCCACTCGTATGAAATGGCATACGGGTCGCCGAACCATGTTTTCAGCCGCGCCGTCAGGATGATAAGGGTATGCCCTTCTTCTTTCCAGCGGGAGAGCGTCTTTTTCGCGCCCTCGCGGGGGAGCGCTTCTATAAAAGCCGCCGCCCCGCCCGCCCCAATGAAGCGGATGACGTCCTCCTCGCTCCAATCGCACACGCGCACGAAGGCGTTGGCGTAAGGGTCTGTAACGCGGAAGGGAAGCCCCTCCTTCTCAAGGTAGGCGGCCGCATAGCGCGCCCGTTCGATCACGTTCAGCGTATCGTCGATGTCGATGGCGATCTTCAAAGCGGCTCCCTCACTTGCGCAGTTTTTTCTTGAGCTCCGCGATGCGCTCACGCAGTTCGATGGCGCGCTCGAAGTCGAGCTGCGAAGACGCCACCTTCATGAGCGCCTTGAGCTTTTCGATCTCTTCGGGGATGTCCTTCATCGCAATGTCCTTTTCGGGCTTTGCCTTGCCCGTGATCATGAGCGAGGACTTGACCTCTTTGACGATGGTCCTGGGCGTGATATGGTGTTCTTCGTTGTACTTCTGCTGGATGGCGCGGCGGCGCTCCGTCTCGCCGATGGCGCGCTGCATGCTGCCCGTCATTTCGTCGGCATACATGATGACCCGCCCCTCGGCATTGCGCGCGGCTCTGCCGATGGTCTGCACGAGGGAAGTTTCGCTCCGCAAGAACCCCTCTTTGTCGGCGTCCAAAATGGCGACGAGGCGCACTTCGGGCAGATCGAGCCCTTCGCGCAGCAGGTTGATGCCGCACAAGACGTCGAATTCGCCCGACCGCAGCCCGTTGACGATGTCGATGCGCTCCAGCGTGTCGATGTCCGAGTGCATATAGCGCACTTTGACGTTGTTTTCCTTCAGATAGTCGGTGAGCGATTCCGCCATGCGCTTGGTGAGCGTCGTCACGAGCACCCTGCCGCCCGCCTGCGTGACGGTGCGGATCTCCGAGAGCAGGTCATCGATCTGCCCCTTGGTGGGGCGCACCGAGACGGGCGGATCGAGAAGGCCCGTCGGGCGGATGAGCTGTTCGACGACTTGGCCCGCCTGTTCGAGCTCGTAGGGCGCGGGCGTCGCCGAAACGCAGATGAGCTGCGGCACGCGCTCGTCGAATTCCTCGAAGGTGAGCGGGCGGTTGTCATACGCCGAGCGCATACGGAAGCCATAGTCGACGAGGTTGGTCTTGCGCGCGAGGTCGCCGTGATACATGGCGCGGATCTGCGGGATGGTCATGTGGCTCTCGTCGATGAAGACGAGGAAATTTTGGGGGAAATAATCGAGAAGGGTGAAAGAGGGCTGCCCCGGCTCCCGCCCGTCGAAGTAGCGCGAATAGTTCTCCACACCCGAGCAGTACCCGATCTCCTTGAGCATTTCAAGATCGTGCTCGGTGCGCTGGGAGAGGCGCTGCGCCTCGAGAAGCTTCCCCTCGTCCTCGAACGCCTTGACTTCCCCTTTGAGGTCCTCTTCGATCATCGTGAGGGCGCTTCGGAGGCGTTGTGAACCCACCGCATAGTGGCTCGCGGGGAAGATGACGGCGTGCTTTAAGGAAGAGACGACCTTGCCCGTCACGACGTCCTCTTCGCCGAGCGAGTCGATCTCGTCGCCGAAAAATTCGACGCGGACGGCGACTTCGGAATTGGAAGCGGGGAAAATCTCCACGACGTCCCCCCGCACGCGGAAGGTGGAGCGCTTGAAATCGACGTCGTTGCGGGTATAGTGGATCTCGACGAGGCGGCGCAAGAGCTCGTCGCGCGCCATCTCCTGCCCGGGGCGCAGCGAGATGCCGAGGCGGAAGAACTCCTCGGGCGCGCCCAAGCCGTAGATGCAGGAGACAGAGGAGACGACGATGACGTCGTCCCGCTCGCCCAGCGCGCACGTTGCCGCATTGCGCAGCTTATCGATCTCGTCGTTCATCGAAAGGTCCTTCTCGATATAGGTATCGGTGGAAGGGATATAGCTCTCGGGCTGATAGTAATCGTAGTAGGAGACGAAGTATTCGACGGCGTTTTCGGGGAAAAATTCGCGGAACTCATTGCACAGCTGCGCCGCAAGCGTCTTGTTGTGCGCGATGACGAGCGTGGGGCGCCCCACGTTTTTGATGACGTTTGCCATCGTGAACGTCTTGCCGCTGCCCGTCACGCCGACGAGCACCTGCGTGCGGATGCCGTCTAAGACCCCTTCCGTCAGCTTTTCGATGGCTTCGGGCTGATCGCCCGTCGGCGAAAAGGGCGCATGCAGTTTGAATTCGCGGTGTTCCATGTCGCTCCTGAAAAAGATACAAACGAACGTTTGCTTTACTATACCACAGCCGAGAAAAGATGTCAAGAAAATGCGCGCCCTCTCCCTCGGGAAGGGGGCGAAAACGGGGCGATCGCCCGCCCCGCCGCACAAAGTTACTTATTGAAATTGTCTTTTAAGGAGACGATCTCCGAAAGGCAGAGTTTTTCGCCCTCACGGCAGGTCTTGTAGTACCCCACGCGCAGGAGCTGGAAGTCGCTCCCTTCGGGGACTTCGGCAAGATAGGGCTCGGCCTTTGCCGCAAAGATATGCTCGCTGTCGCGGTTGAGGCGTTCGTTAAAGTCCTGCCCCGCGTAGTCCGCGTCCTTCAAAAGGTGATCGTACTGCTTTAAGACGGCGTCTACGCACGTTCCCGCATCCACCCACTGGATGACGCCCTTCGCCTTGATGCCGCTCTTGTCGTTCCCGCTGCGGCTCTCGGGGAAGTAGGTGCAGCGCACCTCGGTGACGTTGCCATTCTCATCCTTAACGGCTTCGTCGGCGCGGATGATATAGGCGTTTTTGAGGCGCACGTTGCCGCCCAATTTCAGACGGTGATACTTGGGGGGAGGGTCGAGGGAGAAATCGCTCCCGTCGATATAGAGCTCGCCCGAGAAGCGCACCTTTCTCGTGCCCGCTTCGGGGTCGAGCTGGTTGATGTCGAAGTCCACTTCCTCGCTCCCCTCGTAGTTGGTGATGACGAGCTTCAAGGGCTCTGCGACCGCCATGGCGCGGGGCGCATGCGCGTTGAGATAGTCGCGGATGACCGCCTCGAAGTAGCCGATCTCGCACTCGGAGTTGGCTTTGGTGACGCCCGCGCGCTCGCAGAAATCGCGGATGGCGGCAGCGGGCACGCCGCGGTTGCGGAGCCCCGCCAAGGTGGGCATACGGGGGTCGTCCCAACCGTGCACGGAACCTTCTTCGACGAGCTTTTTCAAGTACCGCTTGCTCATGACGAGGTTAGTGATGTTGAGGCGGGCGAACTCGATCTGCCTCGGCTTGGGCGCAAACCCCAGATTGATGCCCACCCAATCATAGAGGGGGCGGTGATCTTCAAATTCGAGGGTGCAGAGGGAGTGCGTCACGCCCTGCAGATAGTCGCAAATGGGGTGCGCGTAGTCGTACATGGGATAGATGCACCACTTGTCGCCCGTGCGGTGATGGGCAACGTGCAGGATGCGGTAGATGACGGGATCGCGCAGGTTGAGGTTGGGCGACGCCATGTCGATCTTGGCGCGCAGGCACTTTTCGCCGTCCGCATACTTGCCCTCCCGCATCTCGCGGAAGAGGCGCAGGTTTTCCTCGACGCTGCGGTCCCTGAAAGGGCTCTCCTGCCCGGGCTCGGTGAGCGTGCCGCGGGTATTTTTGATCTCCTCGGCGGAAAGGTCGCACACGAACGCCTTGCCGTCTAAGATGAGTTTTTCCGCATACTCGTAGATGGTATCGAAGAAGTCGGAAGCGTAGCACTCTCTCGCCCACTCATAGCCCAGCCAATGAATGTCCGCGCGGATGGCATCCACGAATTCCGTCTTTTCCTTGCTGGGGTTGGTATCGTCGAAGAAGAGGTTGCACTTGCCGCCGTATTTGAGCGCCGTGCCGAAATTGACGAACATGCTCTTGGCATGCCCGATGTGCAGATACCCGTTGGGTTCGGGGGGGAAGCGCGTCTGCACCGCCGAAACTTTCCCCTCCGCAAGGTCGCTCTCCACGATCTGTTCGATGAAGTTAGTCGCTTCTGCCATATCCTGCTCCTGATGTCGTGCGGGCAGCAGCGCGCCGCACGGTGTTTTCTCGCCCTATTATACCATAGAATGCCCGAAAAGCATACTCTTTCCGCCCGCTTTTGCAAAATTTCTAAAAATTAGGTTGTTTTTTAGCTAATATTCGTGTATAATAGAGGCGGAGGTGAAGTTATGATCGTCAATACCAATCAGATGCTCTCCGTGAGCGAAGCAAACCAGAACTTTTCCAAAGCCACCAAACTTGCCGATCAAAACGGCAGCATCATTTTGCTCAAAAACAACCGCCCGAGCTATATGCTCATCTCCTTGCGCGAAAACCCCGATTTTGAACTGACGGACGAGGAAAAAATCGATGTCGTCGCCCGCCGCGTTCTGGAACGTCACCGCAAGGCATTTGAGGAGCTCGCCAAATGATCCGCTTCAGCAAAGAAAAAGTGCTGCTTCTGCATCAGATTCTGATCGAGCAGACGGGCGGCGAAGACGGCGTGCGCGACATGGGGCTGTTGGAATCGGCGCTTGCCGCCTGCGACGCCACCTTCGACGGCAAAGAACTCTTCCCCACCAAAGAGGAAAAGGCGGCGCGCCTTTGTACGGGGCTTGTATCCAATCATGCCTTTGTGGACGGCAATAAACGCATCGGCGTCTATGTGATGCTCACTTTTTTGGAAGTCAACGGCATCCGCCTGAACGTGACCGACCAAGAACTCGTCGGGATCGGGCTTTCCCTTGCGGAAAGCGAGATGAAGTACGAAGAACTCCTTGCATGGATCAAAGCGCACGAAGCCTGAGCTTTCCTTTTCTTGTTTCCCGCCGCCGCGAACGTTTCGCGGCGGTTTTCCTTTTGCTCCCGCCTTCTCCCTGCGTGATTTCCCGCCGTCCTGCCCGCCGCGCGCCCGAATTTTCCCCGCTTCCCCATTTCACGGGCGCGAAACGATTGACAAATCAAGCCCGAAAATACTATACTATCCTTTGGAAAATTCAGAAAACAACGCGGCAAAAGCCGCATTTTGGAGCACGATATGGCAAAGAAAACAGTCACGATGGACAAGCTCGTCGCCCTCTGCAAGAACAGGGGCATCATCTTCCCCGGCAGCGAGATCTACGGCGGCATGGGCAATACCTGGGACTACGGCCCCGTGGGCGTGGAGATCAAGAACAACATCAAGCGCGCCTGGTGGAAGCGCTTCGTGCAGGAGAGCGACAATTCCTTCGGCGTGGATGCCGCCATCCTCATGAACAGCCGCGTATGGGAAGCGAGCGGGCACACCACCTCTTTCTCCGACCCCAAGATGGACTGCAAGGAATGCAAGAGCCGCCACCGCGCCGATAACCTCATCGAGGCGCACTCCAAGGGCAAGGTCAACCCCGACCTCATGACCAACGAGGAGATGGAGCAATACATTCAGGAGCACCACGTCTGCTGCCCCATCTGCGGCAAGTTCAATTGGACGAACATCCGCACCTTCAACCTCATGTTCGAGACCTCCCGCGGCGTCACCGACGAGAGCCAGAACAAAATTTACCTCCGCCCCGAGACGGCGCAGGGCGAATTCGTCAACTTCCTCAACGTGCAGCGTACCACGCGCGCCAAAGTACCCTTCGGCATCGCACAGGTGGGCAAGGCGTTCCGCAATGAAATCACGCCCGGCAACTTTATCTTCCGCACCATCGAGTTCGAGCAGATGGAGCACCAGTGGTTCTGCAAGGAGGGCACGGACGCCGAATATTACGCCGAATTCAAAGAGAAGGCATGGCAGTTCCTTCTGGACCTCGGCTTCAACGCAGAACACCTCCGCTTCAAGGATCACGACAAGCTCGCCCATTACGCAAGGGCGGCGTGCGACATCCAGTACGACTTCCCGATGGGCTGGTCGGAGCTCAACGGCATCCACAACCGCACCGACTACGACCTTTCCCGCCACCAGGAATATTCGGGCAAGAGCCTCACTTACGTCGACCCCGTCTCGGGCGAGAAGTACATCCCCTACGTCATCGAGTACTCCATCGGCGCAGACCGTTTGATGCTCGCAGTGCTTTCCGAAGCGTATGACGAAGAGACGCTCGAAGGCGGCGACGTGCGCGTCGTGATGCACTTCCACCCCGCCATCGCGGCATACAAGGCGGCCGTCCTGCCCCTTCAGAAGAACCTCGCGCCCAAGGCGAAGGAAATTTTGGCGCAGCTCAAAAAGCACTTCCCCGTCGCCTACGACGAGGCGGGCTCCATCGGCAAGCGCTACCGCCGCCAGGACGAGATCGGCACCCCCTACTGCATCACGATCGACTTCGACACGCTGGAAAACGACACCGTCACCGTCCGCGACCGCGACTCCATGGAGCAGGTGCGCCTGAACATCAACGAACTCGTCGGTTTCCTGAGAGAGAAGTGTACATTTTAAGTTCACGCATTTCTTTTACAAACAACCTCAAATATCAAGAGCCGAGGCGACTCGGCTCTTTTTTGCTGCGCTCGGCGCGCAGGACAACGCAGGCGGAAAATGCACCCGTTTGTCATACTTTTTCGTGCAATTGTCATAATAATATATGATAATTTGCCCTCGTTTTGTTGACAAGGGCAGAAAAACCGCCTATACTGTAAGGGAAGGCGGCCGCCACCCTTTTGCTCTCCACTCACCCCGCGGCCCGAACGGAGGACTCATGCAGCCCATCGAACTTATCCTGATCTTATACGGCGCGGCGGCGCTTCTTGCCGCGCTTATGTATATCCCCAAACTCGTGCAGTTTTTGCACTGTTTTTGCCCGCCCGCAAAGCGGTATGCCCGCGAAAAGCGGCGCATCGCGCTCCTCATCCCCGCCCGCGACGAGAGCCGCGTCATCGGCGATCTGTTCGACTCCATCCTGCGGCAGACGTATGACCGCGAAAACTTCGACGTCAACGTCATCGTGAAGCGCGCGGACGACCCTACCGTGGAGATGGCGAAAAAGCTCGGGTTCTCCGTCTTTGTCGTGCCCGAACAGACGTGCAAGGGCGCCGCGCTCGACGGGTTCTTCCAAAGCATCGGGAAAGAGCATTGGCAGGACTGCGCCGCCTACTGCATCGTGGATGCGGACGCCGTGCTCGCCCCCGACTATGTGGAACAGCTCAACAACGCGCTCGATATGGACGCGCACATCTATCTCTCGCGCAAGCGCATCAAAAACTACCTGGGCGATAAAAAGAGCCGCAGCGTCTTCTGCAACTGCTCGGCGCTCAACTATCCGCTGCTCGACGACATGGGGAATTACTACCGCATGAAGAAGGGCGTTCCCCTCAATATGTGCGGGCAGGGCATGATGGTGCGCTCGGACGCCATCCAAAAGATCGGCGGCTGGCCGTACCGCTCCCTCACCGAAGATTACGAGATGAAGATGGACAGCTTCCTGCAAGACTTCAAGTCCGTCTGCTACCCCTATGCCGTCATCTATACGGAAGAGGCCGTCAGCCACGGCGAAGCATGGCAGCGGCGGCTGCGCTGGGTGATGGGCTTCACGCAGTGCGACCACAAGTATAAAAAGAGCGTGCAAAGGGCGATGCGCGAAAAGAAATACCCCTTCTTCGCGTGGTACGATACCTTCTTCGGCATCGTGCCGCCCGTCATCTTCATCGTGGCGACCATGCTCGCCTCGCTTGCGGGCCTTGTGCTCACCATCGTCTACGCTGCGATGGGAAGCCTCCTCTGGGTGAAGGCGCTCCTGCTCCTCATGCTGATGCCGCCCCTCCTTATGTATCTTTTCGACCTTTTGTACAACGCCCTGACGATGTACGTCTATCGCGACGCCTATGTCGTGCTCTCTAAGGGCGAAAAGGCGGCGACCCTGCTCTTTTCCCCCCTCTTCATGTTCGAGTACTTCCCCGTCTTCCTGCACGCGCACCTCTACCTTTTGACGGGAAAGAAGCTCGGGTGGGCGCACACGGCGCGGCTCACCTATAAGAAGGGCGCCGCCGCCGAAAAGGCGGAGCTGTTTTACCGCTCTGCGATCAAAAAGTTCTTTATCAGGCGCAAAAAAGAGAGGCACGCCGAAGAGGACAACACCGTAAAAGAGTAAAAGATAAGAGCCGAGGAAACTCGGCTCTTTTGCTTTGCGGTTTTTCGGATGCGGCGGAGCGCTTTCAGGCGCCCTCCCGCCGTTTTCTTCTGTCGGGCAGATATTCGAGCCCGACCCCGTACGCCTCTTCATAGCACGTTTTCCACGCTTCTTCCGCGCCCGCTTTCAGCGCCTTCATCTTCTCCTTGCGGGGGAGCGCTTCATCGGCATAGACGGCGGGCAGGATGTGGATGACGAGCCGCCGCATATGCCCGAACTTATCCTTTTTGAAGGTGAAAAAGACGGGCAGCACGGGAACGTTGCTCCTGACGGCGTAATAGAAGGCGCCCTCTTTCATGGGGCGGGGCTTCTGATAGTTGACCCACATCGCCTGCTCCGCATAAAAGTTGACGATCTTGCCCGCTTTTAAGAGGCGGTCGACCTCGCGGTTGAAATTGCGCATGGCGGTAAGGTTATTGCTCAAGGGCAGCATCCCGCCGCGGCGGATAAAGGCGCCCCCGAGCCCCTTCTTGTTGTTTTCCGCGCCCATCGTGTGGAAGGAGCGGAAATACCCCACCGCCTGCCGCACGAAGAGGGTATCGAGAAAGGCGATGTGGTTGGAGACGCACACCGCGCCGCTCTTTCCGATGGCTTTGAGATTTTCCCTGCCCACCACCTTGCAGCCGTAGGCAACTTTGAGGACGAGGGGCGCGAGCGCCGCCATCCCGACGCGCAGCAAAAAGGTGCCGATGCGGCGGTCTTTGCCCGTGTAGTCGAAATGCTCGCCGGGATCTTCCCAATTGTTCCCGAAGGGGATATAGTCATAGTCGAAGCGGCGATAGCTTTCGAGCGTCCGCTGGATGCCCTCCCGCTTTTCCGATTTGCTGCGTTTTTCCCTCATAGCTTCCCCGAAAGAACGGGCCGCGCCCGCGTTTTCTTCCATTATAGCCGCAAGACGAAGCAAAGTCAATCAAACGGGCGAATTTGTCATAAAAATATATGACTTTTGCTGTCATATCGGAGCCGGGCGGCGGGCGCGCTTGCCTTTTTTGCCCGAATGTGGTATCATATGAGATATGCTGACCGATATCCACACCCATTCCGCCTTTTCCCCCGACGGCATCTCTCCCCTCGAAGAGATGGTCGAGCGGGCGCATGAAAAGGGCCTCAAATACTTCGGCGTTTCCGAACACTTCGACTTTGACTATGCCGCCTGCGGGCTCGAGCTCAACGGCGAACATCCCCCGCTCATCGGCGGAGAGGAGTACTTTGCCGCCGCCCGCGCCCTGCAAGAGGAATACGCGGGCAAGGGGATGCGCCTTCTCGTAGGCGGGGAGTACGGCTTCTGCCCCGACAAGAGCTGCTGCGAACGCTATCTCGCCCTCACGGAGCGCAAAAAGCCCGATTTTATCGTCAACAGCGTACACGTCGTCAACGGCGGCGACTGCTATTTTGCCGGCTACTTTGCGGGAAAGGCGCGGGAAAACGTCTATCGGGCGTATCTGGAACACATCCGAATGAGCCTCGACGCGCCCTACCCCTACGACATCGTGGCGCACATCGGCTACGTGAGCCGCAACGCCCCCTATGAGAACAAGCTGCTGCGCTACGACGACTTCCCCGCCCTCTTTGACGACATCCTGAAAACTATCATCCAAAAGGGGAAAATTTTAGAAGTCAACTCCTCGACGCGCGGCGCGGGAACGCCCTTCTTTCCCGAACGGAGCATCCTCGCCCGCTACTTCGAGCTGGGCGGAAGGCGTGTCTCCTTCGGTTCGGACGCGCACGACACAAGCCGCATCGCCGAAGGACGGGAGCGGGCGGTTTCCGCTCTCAAAGAGCTGGGCTTTGCCGCCCTCACCATCCCCGACTGCGGGGAATACAAGGAAATTTTATTATAAAGAGCGCGCCGCGCCCGCCCCCTGCACTGTCTCTTATACACATCTCCGAGCCCACGAGACAGGCAGAAATCTCGT
>ENA-OYZE01000403-OYZE01000403.1-human-gut-metagenome-genome-assembly--contig:-NODE-403-length-14650-cov-9.125522_pt1 | contig 14650 bp, 11 predicted proteins | sample MGYA00243259_ERZ653469 | MGnify/ENA primary metagenome ERZ653469 (study PRJEB26926, sample SAMN06164913) | human gut metagenome | biome: ENVO:00009003; feature: ENVO:2100002; material: ENVO:00002003...
TTCCACCTACATCATACTCCCATGTTATTGTCTTGTCAAGATAGTAATTGTTTTCTCTTGTCAGGCGGTTAAACTTGTCGTAGGTATAAGTGTTGTAGCCGTAAGTTGTAATATTGCCGTTGGCGTCATATGTCAGACTTACAGTCTGTTCTTAACGGATTGAGTTGTTGCGAATCTCTTTAAATTTCACAGTTGATGGACAGTGATTTGTCAAACAGTGTTCACAAAATTCTGCCGTATAAGTTTTTTTTGCAAAAAATTGTAAGAAAAAAGTAATGAACTTTTAGCTGTTCAATTCGAGCAAATGTGATTTGTTTTCAGTTATGAGCGACTGCAAAGTTAAAGTCTGACGAAGCAAGTGCGCTCGCAAATGGAATGCACCCCAAAAGTCAGATGCTTTGGGGGTGCATGTCACTTAGAGTTTTTTTACTTGTTTTATAAGCAATTCTAATGATTGAAGAAATTCTTTATCAGCAGTTAAATCAATTCCAACTATATGTTCATGATGTGTATAACAAATTGGTTCGCAAAGCATTAAACAGCAATTCGGTTCGTCGCACTCGCACACTCTTTCACCGTTAGCATTGAAAACATCAATTGCTAAATGTGAGGAGTATTTTTTCAAATCTGATTCAACATGCAGAATTTCAATTGTGAAAGTAAGATTTTTTTTACTCAATTCTTCTTTTAAATAAGACATAAGTGGAATGCCAGAAATTTGTTTAAGACAATCATTTTCAAATTTCGCAATTTCTTTTTTGTCTATATTCTTGTTAAATACCATGTCCATCTCCTTATTGTATTTACAGACATATGTATTGGATTCCATGAATTAAGTTGAAAATGAAATCCATGTGCAGCATGATTTTGCAATTCAAAAGAACGCAAAGCACCACGAGCATTTTTAAACCTAACTCCCCAATATCCCGCATCGGGATGATTTGACGGGACTAGCTTTCCTATTTTATCAATAGATTTAGCATTGATTGAGTATAGGTCTGTTTATTGGAAGTAGTGGCAAAACAGAAGTCAACGCATCAAGAAAAAATATTGAGTTGGAGTTGTTAGATTTTCAAAGCAAAAGAAAAAGCCGGGAAGAAATTTCTTCCCGGCTTCGGTGTTAAGAGATATTTGATTCTTAAGCAGATGCCGAGAAAGGCAGTGCCTTGCGAAAGCCACGGAGCGTCGGCAAAAGTATATTTTTTGCATTGACTTCTGAGAGATCTGTGCTACGATAGCCGCCACGAAACGGCAAAATTTGGAGAAAAATTATAATAGACGGCTTGTTGTTATCTATTTTGAGAAGTTGCCGTGTTCATCTCTTTTCTGTGTTAAATAGAAGTCGGAGCGTTGGGGAACGTAAACTTCGGAATTGACAACGATACCGGCAACCCCCTTAACACAAAAATAACAGAGCCGCGGGTTCAAACGCGACTCTGTTTGGCGGAGGCGGAGGGATTCGAACCCCCGTGGGCTTGCACCCAAACGGTTTTCAAGACCGCCTCGTTGTGACCGCTTCGATACGCCTCCGTTTGTATCAGTTACATCTGATTGTAACTGGTTTATTCATTATATCACAATTGTTTAAAAAATCAAAACATTTAAAGGTAAATTATTGGGGCGATTTAAATTTTATGTCGTGCAAGTCGGCCGAAAAAGCGCAACGGAACAACGGTGTTGCCATGTCAACCGGCAAAGGGAACACGTTGATTTTGCAACGGTTTAGCGGGCAAACCGTATTTTTATGTTAGTAGGCGGTACGGAAATTTATTGAACAAAGTGAAGCATTAACCGACAAAAATTTTAAATTGTTAAATATTTTAAACTTCAAATGGCTGATTTTTAAATTTTATTAATAAATTTGTGCAAATTTCTTTAAATTATTTAATATTTTGATTGACAGAGGTGTATTTCGGGTGTAGTATTGTGTAAACAAAATTTAATTTCAAGGAGATGCTTCAGATGAAAGTACCCGATAAATGTCCCGTATGCGGAGGCGAACTTCACATCAAGACTGTCTGCTGTGACAGTTGCAATACTCAGTTTACAAACGATTACCAACCGGGAAGATTGTCGGTGCTAAACGACGGTCAGGTGCAATTTGTCCTTACGTTTCTGGCGTGTGAAGGCAACATTAAAGACATGGAAAGAGCGTTGGGAATTTCCTATCCTACAGTCAAGGCACGTCTGCAGGAAATACAGCGCACCCTCGGTATAGAGCAAAAAGAAGACCGCAAGTTAGACATTTTAAACAAAATAGCGGAAGGACAGTTGACTGTGGACGAGGCGTTGGAAATGTTAAAGGAGACGCGTCAATGAAACAGGGAGAAGAATATCGTCTGAAACTGGAAGAACTGATAGCGTCGGGTAAAATCGACGCGCAGCAGGCAAGCCGACTGTGGCAGGCAATGATGAAGCAGGAGTGTCCAAACAGGCAGTTTGACAGTGCGATGAACTCATTTGAAAAGCGTTTCAAAAAGGAAGACAGGCAAAAGGTCACCGACGATTTAAAAAAGAGTCTTGCCGAAATAAACAGCAATTACGGCAAAATAGCGGAAAAATTCAACGGAGAAGAAATGCGTGTGTTGCAAAACAAGATAGCGGATTACTCCCGTTCCATTTCCGAACAGATAAGACGCGAAATACACGAAGCGTGCAGAGTTGCCGATTCGGAAGCAACGCGCGACCAAAACAGCATACGCAAAGAAACCGCGTCCGAAACCAAACAGGAAGAAAATGAGTTTGATTGCGAAAAGCGGTGCGACAGTGATTTCTACGATGACGTTTGCGGCGGCGAACAAACAGCGGACGGCGAAAGCGCGAACGGTTGTCAAGTAACGCCTTCCAATCAGTATATTGAAAAAATAGTTTACGATCACAAGGGTAAGCCTTTTGAAAAGTGCAGGGTTTTCATTAAGTACTATTGCGGGGATCTGGCTTTCCGTGGGGATTTCGATACCGATGCAAACTTCGACAAAGTGTTGCGTAATTTTGACAACGGAAGCATAGCAAAGGTAAAAAGTCTCGTTGACAACAAATTTTGCGGAAGGTACAAGTACATCGGCAAAGACAAGATGCTGAAAATCTTTATCGAATAACTCTTAAGGAGTGAATATAATGATAACTCACGTCAATATAAAACCGATTAACAGTAAAAAGCCCGTCAACGTGGTGATTTTGCCTGGAAGCGGTGAATATGTAATAAAATGCAGCGCGACGGACAGGAAAAAGATTGTGGCGGAAGTTTCGGGCGGTCAACTGATTGTTTCGGCAAACGCATTTGCCTATCTTGAAGAAATACTGATAGAAATATACAGCAGTGACGTAGAAATACTGACGGTGTCGGGAAATGCCGTTGTGGAGTGTATGGGATTGGCTGCAACAGGGGATATAAGGTATTCGGGAAGCATATATTCCGACCTGACGTTGTGCGGAAAAGAGTACAAGTTTACTCTTGCGGGAGATACAAGGGTTTCGGCAAACATAACAGCCGAACTTTTGGCAATTTCCGCCGCGGGAGGTAACAATATAGACATGTGCGGAGAGGTCGACAGAGCAAATTTAGTTGCTTCCGGTTCAAACTTTATAGACGCACAGACTTTAATTACCAATATCTGCAACATACAAGGCAACGGCGACACAAAGGTAAACATCGGTTGCCGTGACAAACTGAACGTAAATGTCAGCGGATATGCGAATATTCATTACAAAGGAGATGCTGTGCTTAATCAGCATACTTCAGGATATGCAGATATAGTAAAAGTTTATTGAATCGTGTAAACACGGGGGAATTTTATGAGATTGTTGTTCAGGTTTTTAAAACCTTTTAAGGGGAAAATAGCAATACTTGCATTGCTTTACGCCGTTCAGTCGGTATGTACGCTTTTTTTGCCCTATCTCATGAGCGACATAATCGAATTGGGTATCAGAGTCAGTAATATGACTGTGGTGTGGCAAAAGGGCATACTTATGGTACTGCTTGCCTTGGGCGGAATGGCGGTAACGATTGTGGCAAACAGAGTAGCAAGCGGATTGTCCGCGGACTTTTCGGTGCACATGCGCCAGAAGGTGTTCAACAAAGTAAACAACTTTACATTCGAGCAGTTTTCGCGCTTGGGCACGGGCAGCCTTATAACCAGAACAACCGACGACATCAGTTGGATGGAAGACGTAATTATACAGTTGCCGTATATTCTGGTGACCGTGCCGGTGATGTTTATAGGTGGAGTGGTGCTTTCTCTTATAAAAGACTGGGTTTTGGCGGTAATACTTCTTGCCGTTTCTCCGTTTATACTGTTGTTGGTTACGGTTATAACAAAAAATATTCACAAGTATTGGGACAAATCGGAAATTTACACAGACGCGCATCACCGTATCATCAGAGAACGTCTGTCGGGCATAAGGGTTATACGTGCATTTGACAAGGACAGTTATGAGCACGGACGTGCAGAGCACGCAACGCGTGAAATGTGCAATTCCTTCGTTCATGCAAATACCGTCAGCGGTATAATCAACCCCGTTGCCACCTTTTTACTCAACATTACAACGGTTATAGTGGTGTATGTGGGCAGTATGCGTGTTCAGGGCAACGCCTTCGTGGAAGCGGGAGACGTCATTGCGGCGATACAGTACATTGCGTTTATAGGCAATTCGCTGTTGATGTTGTCGTGGGTATTTGCCTTTGCTCCGCAGATAAGAATCAGCAACAGGCGTATTGCGGAGGTGCTGGACATGCCGTCGGAAGGAAACGCCGAAATTACGGAAGGCATACCCGTAAAAGGCGGAGACATAGTGTTTGAAAACGTCAGTTTCAGTTACGAGGGAAGCAGTGTAAACGCAGTAAACGACGCAACCTTTCATATACGCGAAGGGGAAATTGTGGGCATTATAGGCGGAACGGGAAGCGGAAAAACCACTCTTGCAAAACTGATAATGGATTTCTATCCCTGCAGCGGAAAGCGTATGATGGGCGGTGTGGACTACAAGGACACGACGCAACATTGCGTGCGCAACAACATTGCTATGGCGTTGCAGAAAAGTATGATTTTTGAAGGCACGTTGGAAGAAAATATCAAGATGGGCAACAAAGACGCGACGGAAGAACAGGTAAACAAGGTTGTAGAAATAGCACAGTTGAAGGAGTTTACCGAACAGCACGAAGAAGGTTTGCAATACGGTCTCAAACAGTCGGGCAGCAATATTTCCGGCGGACAGAAACAGCGCGTAAACATAGCGAGAGCCACGCTTAAAGAGGCGGACGTGTACATCTACGACGACAGTTTTTCCGCATTGGATTACCTTACCGAAAGCAGACTGCGCAAGGCGTTAAACGCCCATTTAAAGGGCAAAACGCAGTTAATAATCACACAGCGTGCGGCAACGGCAATGCGTTGCGACAAAGTTCTGGTAATGGACAACGGCAGTATTGTCGGACAGGGCACTCACGAAAGTATGATGAAAGAATGTCAGGTTTATCAGGAAATATATCGCTCGCAATTGGGAGGTGACGTGTAATGGCGGAAAAAGTCGAAAAGAAAGAAACGTACACTTTCGCGACAATAAAAAGGCTGGTGGGCGAATTGCGTCCCGTAGCCTTAAAAATGACTGTCATTTGCATTGTCAGTCTTATAAGCGTAGCGCTCAACATGGTCGGTCCCGACATATTGGGACAGATCTCCGACATCCTGTACAATTACGGACAGGGCGTTGCAATAGACAACGATATGTTTTTAAAACTGTGCGTCAATCTTGCGCTGGTGTATCTGTTTATTGCCGTTACTTCCACATTGATAGTAGTGCTTACCACAAACGTCACGTCTAAGTTTTTTACCAGCAATCTGCGTGTTCGTATCAGTGAAAAACTGTGTCGGCTGCCCGTTTCGTTTGTGGACAGTACTCCGCGCGGAGAAGTGCTGTCAAGAATGATGAACGACGTCAGCAACATGTCCAACACCATAAACGTCATTACGGGAACGCTGATACGAGGCGTGTTGCAGTTGGTAATAATTACCGTAATTCTGTTTACGATAAATGCGGTAATGGCAATTGCGGTAATAATACTTGTTCCGCTGTCGGTGGTGATGTCTTATCTGATTTCCATGCGAAGCGAAAAGGCTTGGCACGATTACCGCAAGATAAACGGTCAGGTCTATTCATTTATAGAAGAGGATTTTTCGGGATTCGACACCGTCAAGGCATTCAATTTGGAAGAAAGACAGCAGAAGTTGTGTTCCAACCTGATGGATAAGTACGGCGGAAGTCTTAAAAAAGGTTTCTGGCTGTCAATGATGGTGCAACCGATAATTTCCTTTACAAACAATGTGGCGTATGTGGTCATCTGTCTGTTGGGCGGTTACTTTGCGATAAGCGGAGTGTTGTCGGTGGGCAACGTCATCGAAATAATTCTGTATTCGAAGTTGCTGGCAGGGCCGCTGGAAAGCATTGCAAGCGGTATGAGTTCCATTCACCGTACGATTGCCTGTTCAGAGCGTGTGTACAAACTGCTGGACAGTCCCGAAATGCTCCCTTCGGCAGGTGACGAACTGCCTGCGGGCAAAGGAGACGTCGCACTGGAAAACGTCAGTTTTTCGTACGTGGCGGACAAACCGCTGATACGCAATCTCAACGTAAACGTAAAGGCGGGTCAAAAGGTTGCCATAGTCGGTCCTACGGGCGGAGGAAAAACAACCATTGTAAATCTGTTGATGCGTTTTTACGAAATTGACAAAGGACGCATCACTATTGACGGAGTGGACATAACTACGATGGACAGGGCAAAACTGCGCAATCAGTTCAGCATGGTGTTGCAGGACACATGGCTGTTCAAGGGGACGGTGTACGAAAACATTGCCTACGGTAAGGAGGGCGCGACGCGTGAAAAAGTCATTGCCGCCGCCAAGAAAGCAAGGATACACCAGTTCATCTGTTCGTTACCCGACGGGTACGACACGGTCATCAACGAAGAATCCACAAACATCAGCAGCGGACAGAAGCAGTTGCTTACAATCGCAAGGGCGTACCTTGCAGACAGAAAAATGCTCATTCTGGACGAGGCTACGAGCAATGTGGACACGCGCACGGAAATACTCATTCAGAAGACGATGGACGAGTTGATGCAGGGGCGCACCAGTTTCGTAATAGCGCACAGACTGTCCACAATAGTCAACGCCGACATAATTCTTGTAGTGCGTGACGGACAGATTGTGGAACAGGGTACACACAGCGAACTGATGGAAAAGCAGGGCTTTTACAGCGAAATTTACAACAGTCAGTACGATTTGCTTAAATAACGAAAGTAAATTAAAGACGTCGTTGCCGCACGGTAACGACGTCTTTTGTCGTAAATTGTCATCGGCAGAAAGTAAAATGAAGTTTTATTTGAAAAAGTACTGTAAAAAAATAAAAATTTCCGTCAAAACGCCTTGCAAAATTGTTTTTATATAAAAGGGAAAACGCGCAAATTAATATATGTATTTGATTTAAATTCGTTGTTTAATGGGCAAAAAAGGAGTAAAATATCAAGGTACAGGTATTTGAATCTTTAACTAAATTGAAAGAAAAAAGTAAAAAATACAAGTAAATCTAAAAGTTTTTTTAAGAAAAGCGTTGTATTATAGACGCAAGAAGTGAGGTGTTAACCATGAAAAAGAAAACACTTGTTTTAACGTTATCTTTAGCGATGGCGGTTGTAATGCTGGCATTGACGGGATGCTCGGTACTGTTTAACGGAATCGAACCGGGTATTTCTTCTTCAGGCAACCGTCTTGAAATACACAATACCGCTCCTTCCACGGTTACCGATTACGGCAGCATCAATTCTTACGAAGTGGCGCAGACCGTTGCTTCTATCGTGATGCCTGCAACCTACGAACTGACGGTGGAATTGCAATACTCTTACAGCGTCAGAGGAATGTGGGGTTCGGAACAGCGCACGAGCGAAGCGACCAATCATGGTACGGGTTTTGTCGTCAACGAAGACGGTTACATGCTGACAAATGCCCATGTAATTACGTTGGAAGACGACGATTTGTTTGAAAATTTCAGTTATATCAGCCGTAAGGTTTACGCCAACGTTGCCGACAGCACCGTAATGTTGCAGTGCGAAGTTATAGCCTACGATGAGCAGTTGGACCTTGCTTTACTCAAAATAATGCGTGAAGGAACAACTCAGTCGGGACAGAGTTACAGTCTTTCGGACGATTTCGTATATGCTACGTTTTTCGACTATTCGGCGGATTTTTCCGAGGGGGCTTCTCTTTACTACGGTGAAACGGCAATAGCGATAGGAAATGCCAACGGTTACGGAATATCCGTAACACAGGGGGTTGTTTCCGCGCCTTACCGCATTTTCGACAATGACGACGGAACGACCACCAAGGCCATTCAGACAGACGCAACAGTCAATCCCGGAAACTCCGGAGGTCCGCTGTGCAACGCTTACGGCGCGGTGATAGGTGTAAACACCTTTAAAATCATCGAAGAAAACGTAGAAAACATGAACTACGCAATACCCGTTTACGAAGTGCTGAACTTCCTTGACGAACTTGCTGACGGCAGTTACAAGGCGGGAAGTCTGCTTGACGGCTCCTTCAACACCTACACGGGAACAGTGCAGTGCAAGTACTACACAACCACCGAACGCGCTTATTCCGCCCGGTAGTGCAACCGCACGATTTTTAAAACCCTCCGACTTCAACGGTCGGTTCTATATACGAAACATTGTTTCTTCCTAAAAATAATCTTCTCCTCATTCAGAATACGCCCGAAACCTCACTTGAATTGCACGGAAGATAAATATACGATTTTAAGGCAAAGGCGTTTTTTGATACAAAAGCCCGAAGAAAATTCTTCGGGCTTTTGTATTTCTTGTAATGTTTACATTTGATTAAACTTTTCGTAAAATTCAAAAAAAAGCGACAGGCTGCAATTGTGAAAAACGTCGGCAGAATTCACTTGTACCGCGTCGTACCGCTTTATTTACTTGCCTTCGGGCGCAAATGTGCGGTTAAAGTGGTAAAATGTTTTTAACTGCGTGCAAACACTGTAACGAAAGGTGCAGTTCACCTGTCGGCAAAGTCGGAAAACCCTGCGAATTTTCGGTGTAAACGCAACGTCAGATGTCCCTTCCGTCGCTTTCCTTGCTTGTTCCGTCGGGATAGTACCACATTCCTTTTTGCGGTTTGTCGTCCGCCCAGTAGCACATAAATTTGCTACCGTCCGCTTTATAATATATGGCGTCGCCGAACCTGTCGTCCGTCTGCCATCCGCCGACATATCTGTCGCCGTTGGCGTAGTACATCGTTCCCTGTCCTTCCTTGCATCCGTCCACGAAATTGCCTGTGTATTTGGAGCCGTCGGCAAAGTACATGGTGCCTGCCCCGTGTTGCTCGCCGTCCTTCCAGTTGCCTTCGTATCTGTCCCCGTCAAAGTAGTTCATTGTACCCTGACCGTTGAACATATCCTCACGGAACATACCCGTGTACACGCTTCCGTCGGCAAAGTACAATGTGCCCTGACCGTTGAACAGACCGTCTTTAAATTGTCCTTCGTATCTGTTGCCGTTGGGGAAAGTTTTTGTTCCGTTACCGCAAATGCTGTTGTTTGAAAATTCTCCCGTGTAAACAGTGCCGTCAGCCCAGTAATACTTTCCCTGCCCCGTGCACACGTTGTTTACCCAATGGCCTTCGCATCTGTTGCCGTTGGCGAAGTAGTAGGTGCCGTTTCCCGTCATAAAGTCGTCTTTCCACATGCCGTCGTATTTGTCTTTGTTGGGAAGAGTTTTTACTCCTTTGCCGCACGCTTTGTTGTTTGAAAATTCTCCCGTGTAAACGGTGCCGTCAGCCCAGCAATATTTTCCCTGACCCGCGCGTACGTTGTTTACCCAATGTCCTTCGTATTTGTCGCCGTTGGCGTAAAAATAGGTTCCGTTGCCGTTTATGCTGCCGTTGGCAAACTGTCCCTCGTACCTGTCGCCGTTTACGAAAAAGAATGTTCCTCGTCCCGCAATGGTTCCGTTGACCCATTGTCCGCTGTAACGGTCCCCGTTGTTCATTACAAACGTTCCGTTTCCGTGAGGAATGTTTCCCACCGTTTCGCCTTCGTAATAACCCGTGTTAAAATTCAGTCTCATTTGTTCCCTCCGATTCGGATATTTTTGTTAATTCCTCGGTTGTACCGTCCGCATTGTACTTTTGTCCTTTAAAGACTTCGCCGTCTTGCCAGATTGCCGTTATCTTGCTTCCGTCGTTGAGATAAAGCGTTCCCGAGCCGTTGTACTTTCCCTTTCGCCATTCTCCCGCATATCTTTCGCCTTTTGAAGAGTAGTCGACAACACCGTATCCGTCAAATCTGTTGTCGGCAAATTCTCCTTCGTAGGTATCGCCGTTGGCAAAGCAGTAGATGCCCTGCCCCGTGCGTACGTTGTTTACCCATGCTCCTTCGTATTTGTCGCCGTTGTTAAAGTAGTAGACTCCTTGTCCGTTGCATTTGTCGTCTTTCCATTGTCCTTCATACCTGCCGCCGTTAAGGTGGTACATTGTACCCTGTCCGTTGAACAGGTCGTCTTTAAACTGACCTACGTATCTGTCGCCGTTGGCAAAGTAAAATATGCCTTGTCCGTTGAATTTGCCGTTGACGAACAGTCCTTCGTACCTGTTGCCGCCGACGAAGTAGTAGGTGCCCTGACCCGTGCGTACGTTGTTTACCCATGGTCCTTCGTATTTGTCGCCGTTGCTAAAGTAGTAGACTCCCTGTCCGTTGCATTTGTCGTCCTTAAATTGTCCTTCATACCTGCCGCCGTTAACGTGGTACATTGTACCCTGTCCGTTGAACAGGTCGTCTTTAAACTGTCCTTCGTATCTGTTGCCGTTGACAAAGTAAAAGATACCTCGTCCGTTGAATTTGCCGTTGACGAACAGTCCTTCGTACCTGTTTCCGCTGTTAAAGTAATAAATTCCCTGTCCGTTACGCTTGTCGTCCTTCCATTGACCTTCGTATTTGTCTCCCATAGCGTAGTACATTGTACCCTGTCCGTTGAACAGGTCATCTTTGAACTGTCCTACGTATCTGTCGCCGTTGACAAAGTAAAAGATACCTCGTCCGTTGAATTTGCCGTTGACAAACTGTCCTTCGTACCTGTTTCCGCTGTTAAAGTAATAAATTCCCTGTCCGTTGCATTTGTCGTCCTTAAATTGTCCTTCATATCTGCCGCCGTTAAGGTGGTACATTGTACCCTGTCCGTTGAACAGACCGTCTTTAAATTGTCCTTCGTATCTGGAGCCGCTGCGAAAGTAATAAATGCCCTGTCCGTTGCATTTGTCGTCTTTCCATTGTCCTTCATATCTGTCGCCGTTGTTCCACTTGTAAGTGCCTTTGCCGTGTTTCAGTCCGTTGCGTACCTCTCCTTCGTAGTAACCGTTTGTGTAAGTTATTTTCATATTTCCTCCCGCAAAATCGTTTTACGTCTAAAAATTCAGTCGGCGTCTTCGTCGCCCCGACAAAACAAACTGCCAAATGTGCTGTCATCCAACAGCAGACCGTCCGTCATCCATTCGCCTCCGTCTTGCGTACCGTCCGGGTGAAACATCGTTCCCTGTCCGTGCCGTCTGCCCTCTTTCCACTGTCCTTCGTAACGGTGCCCGTCGGAGTAGCGCATCGTTCCGTTTCCGTTTAAGTTGTGACGGGCAAATTGTCCCTCGTACACCGAACCGTCGGAAAATGTCAGTTTGCCTTTGCCGTGCATCTGTCCGTTTGACCATTGACCTTCGTAAATGTTGCCGTTTGTCCAACGGTAGGTGCCTTGTCCTTCGAATCTGCCGTTTTTCCACTGACCGCTGTAGGAGGATCCGTTTAAATTGCTCAGTGTACCTTTGCCGTCGGGAACGCCATCTTTGAGTTCGCCGTCGTAAATTCCGTTTCTGTACTTGATTTTCATTGTGTCTCCTTTGGGTCGCGGTGTACACCTGTATTCAGTTATTATATCAAAATTATTTCAGCCTGTAAATGATGTGAGGTATGTTTTTCACAAATTCGCCATGTAGAAGGCATTTGTCGGCGCTCCGTCGGTATTACTTGACAATGCGCTGTCAATGTATTAAAATTACCACGAAAACTCTTTAGAGAGGGGTAAAATGGACAAGTTAGCTATTGAAAAGAAATGGAAAGAGTACTGGGAACAACACGGAGTATATAAGTTCGACAAAAACAACGTGGAAAACAAATATTACGTTCTGGAAATGTTTTCCTACCCCAGCGGTTACAAACTTCACATAGGGCACTGGTACAACTACGCGCTCAGCGACAGTTTCGCCCGTTACAAGATTATGAAAGGCGCAAATGTGTTTCAGCCCATGGGTTTCGACGCATTCGGATTGCCCGCGGAAAACTTTGCCATCAAACACGGAGTTCACCCCGAAGACAGCACGATGAGCAACATTGCTTTTATGGAAAAGCAACTTAAAAACATCGGCGCGATTTTCGATTGGGATGCGGAAATCAAGACCTGTACGCCCGAATATTACAAATGGACGCAGTGGATTTTTGCCCAGTTGTACAAACACGGACTTGCCTATCGTAAAAAAGCGCCTGTCAACTGGTGTCCCGGTTGCAACACCGTGCTTGCAAACGAACAGGTAGTGGACGGGCATTGCGAAAGATGCGAAAGTCAGGTAATAAAAAAAGATCTGACGCAGTGGTTTTTTAAGATCACCGATTACGCCGAAGAACTGCTCAACGGTCTCGACTCATTGGATTGGCCGGAAAAGACCAAACTCATGCAGAAAAACTGGATAGGCAAGAGTACCGGCGGAGAAATTGCCTTTACGTTGGAAAACGGCAAGACGTTCGATGTGTTTACCACTCGAGCAGACACTCTGTACGGATGTACTTACGTGGTGCTTGCGCCCGAACATCAACTGGTGGATGAGATAACTTTGCCCCAATACAGACAGGCGGTGGAAGAGTACCGTCAGGAAGTTGCCAAGACCAACGAAATAGAGCGTTTGTCCACCTCGAAGGAAAAAACGGGCGTGTTTACGGGCGCATATGCGATAAACCCCACAAACGGAGAAAAGGTGCAGGTGTGGATTGGCGATTATGTTCTGGCAACATACGGCACGGGCGCGGTAATGGGTGTTCCCGCTCACGACGAACGCGACTATCTGTTTGCTAAAAAACACAATATAGACATCAGACGAGTAATAAAGTCGGCTGACGGCTCGGATGACAGTCTTCCCTACTGCGAATACGGCGTAATGGTCAACAGCGACAAGTTTGACGGAATGTCAAGCGAAAAAGGACGGGAAGAAGTCGTCAAGTACCTTCAGGCGAAGGGCAAGGGACGTCTTAAAACCAATTACCGTCTGCGTGACTGGCTGGTTTCCCGTCAAAGATACTGGGGCGCGCCCATTCCCATTATTTACTGTCCCGAATGCGGTGAAGTTCTGGATGAAAATCTTCCCGTAAAACTTCCTCACGACGTCAACTTTACTCCCGACGGCACAAGCCCGCTTGCCAAACACGAAAAGTTTGTGCACGATGTAAGATGTCCCAAGTGCGGACGTCCCGCCAGAAGGGAAACGGACACTCTGGACACATTCGTGTGCAGCAGTTGGTATTACTTGCGTTACCCCGACAGCAAAAACGCAGACAAACCCTTTGACACCGAGTGGATAGACAAGATGTTGCCTGTAGACAAGTATGTCGGCGGTGCGGAACACGCATGCATGCATTTGCTGTATGCGCGTTTCATCACAAAAGCGTTGCGCGATATGGGATATCTTCATTTTGACGAACCGTTTAAATCTCTGGTACATCAGGGAATCATATTGGGTCCCGACGGCAACCGTATGAGCAAATCTCACGGCAATATAGTAAGTCCCGACGATTACGTTTCCGAATACGGATCGGATGTTTTCCGTTGTTACCTTGCCTTCGGCTTCAAGTACATCGAAGGCGGTCCGTGGTCGGACGACGGCATCAAGGCTATCAACAAATGGCTTGACCGTGTGGAGCGTTGCGTAATCAACGCATTCGGCAAATACCAAGAACACACTTTAATCGGGGAGGAAGAACAACTTCTCAACCGTGTAAGACACAATACCATAAAAAGCGTTGACAACGATTACTCGCAGTTTTCCTTCAATACTGCGGTCGCCCGCATGATGGAACTGGTAAACGCTCTTGTACGTTATGAATCACAGCCCGTAAAGAACAGACAACTGTATCAGGATACGGTGTGCGACCTGATCAGATTGCTTGCTCCCCTGGCTCCCCACATCACCGAGGAACTGTGGAGCATGGCAGGCAAACCTTATCCAGTTGTAAGACAGCCTTTCCCGACATACGACGAAAAGTGCCTTACAGCGTCGCAGACGGAAATACTCGTACAATTTAACAGCCGTCCCAAGGTGAGAATAATGATAAATTCCTGTCTTGACGCTCAGCAGATACAGGAAGCGGTGCTTGCGGACGCCAAGGTAAAAGAGGCTCTTGAAGGCAAAACCGTTAAAAAGATCATTGTAATACCCGGCAGACTGGTCAATATCATTGTCTGACGTAAGGTAAATTAAAGCAAAATTCAAAGGCAACTGCGGTAAATGATATGCACCCCAAAAGTTGGACACTTTTGGAGGTGCATATTTTTATGTCAAGA
>ENA-OYZE01000406-OYZE01000406.1-human-gut-metagenome-genome-assembly--contig:-NODE-406-length-14475-cov-4.632039_pt1 | contig 14475 bp, 13 predicted proteins | sample MGYA00243259_ERZ653469 | MGnify/ENA primary metagenome ERZ653469 (study PRJEB26926, sample SAMN06164913) | human gut metagenome | biome: ENVO:00009003; feature: ENVO:2100002; material: ENVO:00002003...
GTTCTTCATCTCCTAATTCGTTTAATCGGGGGTGGAGGGCTGCGGCAAAAGGCCACAGCTCCTATTGCTTTCCTATTATAACCCCTTTTGAAGCTTTAATCAAGAGCGCGAAAAGCCGCTTTTCACGGTTTGTTCAGCCCACTATTTCCCTTCAAATAATAAACTCGGCAAAGCGCCAACACCCCGCAGAGGATCTGCGGGGTGTTGGCGCCTGTGGTGTGGTGAACTATGTAATTATACTAAAATGTAGTTGTTGTCATCGGTCTTTGTATCCCAATCCACCTCGGTGGCATAGATAAAGCTGCGCTCATCGAATTCCCCTGGATTAAACGCCTCCACGCGCAAAAGTCCTCCCAGACCTTCGCTGCCTTCCGGGGCAGTCGGGTCCTCTTGGCGCACGCTGTACAGATCAATCGTGCCCTGTTCATCATAGTACTCGTACAGATAAACGCAAGGCTCTTCCTTATATCGGATTTCGTCGAGGGTGTAGCTGCCAGCGTGCGGTTGGGTGGTGGCTCCATCGACAAAGTACCGCACCGGCTCATTCCAGTAGTACAGCTTTCCCTCCTCGTCAAAGTGCAGCCCTGCCCGCCAATAATCGTCGACATACAGTTGCTGCGGCTGGTCCCAGTACCCGACAATATAGCACTTTTGCTGCATCACCGCTTGCTGCTTTGGCGAAGCGGCAAAGGCGGTGATGGCTCCCGCCGCTACAATTGCTGTGGCAACTAAACTTAGGATGGTCATCTTCTTGTTCATCTTCGCACCGGTCCTTTCTCACATCTCTTTTGTTTTTTTGCTAATCAGCTAGATCGGCTTGCTGTTTTTGCTCTGCTAACTGCTCTCCCTGCTCGTGGGAGATCCTCTGTATGCCGGTCACATAGTGGTTCTCGTCATAGGTCACCTGCACACTGACCGTTCCATCCTCCCGCAGCAGAATGGGGAACTGCCCGTCCACTCCGTTGACAAAGTATCGAATCACCTCGCCCTGGTAGGTCCAAGCCCCCTCCTCCTCGTCAAAAAGGATTCCGTAATTGCTAAACGGCGCTATTACTCCGCCAAAGGGCCGGAGAGATTCTCTATTCTGGATTTCCACTTCACCGTCCGACGACACCTCTACATTTAAGGCAATCGATGCCCGGGTAGACTCCTGTTGGTCCACCGAAGTAAAGACATAAGGGGTGAGCGCACCCTCTTCCCTATAGTTTAACTGGTTGACCAGATACCCGTTGTAATACATCTGGATGCCCTCTCCAACCTGCTCATAGGTGATGCCGTGTTCTTCGAGCGCGCTGAGCTTTTTCAGCATATCGTCCCAGCTCAGATTTTCCTCTTTTCTGTTGAGCTTCTCCCGCTCCTCGATGTCGATCAGCTGGAACTGCTTATCTTCTAAAACAGATGGCGCAAACTCCTCCACGCCAATCAGCGTGCCCAGGCTCCCCTTGGTCTGCCTTGCGTGCACAGCGTACAGGTCGACGGTGCCTTGTGGGTTGTAGTATTCATAGCAGTAGGCACAGGGTTCGGACTGTTTTGCCGGCTCATCAAGGGTGTACTCACCATCGTTCCAATCATAGGTAATACCATCTACAAAATAGCGAACCAGCTCGCCGTTGTAGACAAGGTTGCTCTCCATGTCCAGCGAGACACCAAATGGCAGATAGGTGTCGATCAAAAACTGCTTGGAAGATTCGCTCCACTGCCCGACAAAGATGGTATCCGGGTTGTCCTGATACAGCTGTGTGCGGTCTTCATAGAGAATAGAGGAACCGAAATATTCGATGTACAGTTGATTTGCCTGCTCTGCGCTAATGCGCTCGATGTGCAGTTTGTCATTGCTGTCGTAGGAGACCAAAAAGCTTAACCCATCCTCCTCACTCATCAGGTGCACATTCTTTGCCGGATCTAAAAAGGCATGGACTTCGCTGTCTTGGTACATCCACCGGTCCTCTTCCTCATCGTACGAAAACCCATAGGCAATGTAGTCTTCCAGCTGCATCTGCCGGTAGTGCTGCCACAAAAGAGGCTCCTCCGATCCCTTTGCCGTTTGCGCGTCCTGTTCCGCCGGCGAGGTCGCAAAGCAGGCCGTCAAGCTGACTACCAGCACCACCGCCATGACGACGCTGAGCAGCGAGCGTTTTTTCATCTTCATAATGGCACCGATCCTTTCTTCAATCGCACTGCGGCTGAAGGCATTTCCTATGGTACAAAGGTGGCAGCGGCTCTCCTCCATATCCAACAGCGCCAATGCATAGGCAGTTTTGTTCTCTATTCCCATCAGGTGCAGCACCATCTCGTCGCAGGAAAGCTCCAGATCGCGGTTTGCCAGCAGGTACATCACCCAAACCAGCGGATTAAACCAGTGCAGGCAGAGCGCCGCCGCAAGCAGCATCTTGCTCACGCAGTCAAACCGCCGGATGTGGACATACTCGTGGGTGAGGACATAATGCAGCGTCGATGTCGGTTGGGACAGCGCCTCGTTGGGCAGCAGAATGGTCGGGCGCAGCACCCCATAGGTCAGCGGACCGCTGATTTGATCAAACTTCCGGATGCAGATTTTGCGCCGCAGCGGCAGCTGTTTTCGCTGCAAATCAAGCCATCGCGCACAAAAAGGATTTTCCACCGGAAGGGAGGCCGCAAACTTTCGCACTCCCCTGATATAGCCAATCGCAAAGTAGCAGGCCAGGATCGCCGCACCCAGCGCCCAAAGCCAGCTGATATCCAGCTTAGGCAGGCGGTTCTCCCCTTGCAGCGACACCGTCTCTTGAGAAAGCTGCTGCGTCGGCTGCTCCAAGGGAAGAATCTGATCAAACGACTGGGCCTCTTGGGCACTTGCCGCATCAGCTGACAGGCTGACAGAAGGCGGCAGCTGCTGGATACTTTCCTGTTTGGGCTGTTCTAAAAAATCCAACCACGAATAGATGCTTGCGCTAAAGGGCAGGTCGTACGGCACCAGCAGCCGCAGCAGTACAACCGCCCACAAAAGAAAGAAGGTTATTTTGGGCAGTCGGTTGATTAACAATGCCCGCAAAATGGCGATGACGGCAATCATCACCCCAGCCGAAAGGCTCATCGTAAGCAGAGTCATCCTCTACACCTCTTTTCGTAAAGTTTGGGCAGATATGCAGTGCGATCGACAAGGATAAACTGCGCTCGATCAGTAACCCCCATTACCTGTCAGATCCGTCCCTGCCCCATGGCATCCACACTCCGCGAAAAAGCCTATTTTTCTTCCTCATAGTTTTCTACAAATTCCCGCAGCTTTCGAATCTGCTCACGGCTGAGCTTCTTGCTGCCCAGCAGCGCTGCAAACAGCTGGTCGGTCGATCCATCATATATCTTGTCGATCAGTTCCTTGGTCTCGTCCTGCTGCACCTGCTCTTTAGGGATGAGCGCATGGCACATAAAGTTTGGTTCGCTGCGCTCAATCGCCCCTTTGTTGATGCAGCGCTTGATGAGGGTATAGGTGGTGTTCATCTTCCACCCAGTCTCCTGCGCCAATACATCGGAGATGTGTTTGGCTGTGCAGTCTCCCTCCCGCCAAAGGACCCCCATCACCTTTAATTCCGAATCAAATAACTTAACAGACATTGTGGCAGCTCCTTTCACACGACTGTGGTCGTTTCTCTACTTATACACTACCATAGTCGTGTGGAAATGTCAATACACGACTGTGGTAGTGGCGACTACAAATATCAATTTCAGCAAAATCTATAAATTTTGCCCCAAAAACTTGACATCTCCAAAACCGATGCTATAATAGGTGAAGATATGTGTCAAGACACATGACAACAAATATTTGGAGGAATCGTTATGCACGCAAAAACCCGCACCTTTCACCTTGCCATCGCCGGCATGCTCATTGCCATCGGAATTGTGATCCCCATGTTTTCCCCAGTTAAAATCGTCATTGAGCCAGCTTCTTTCACTTTGGCCAGCCATGTGCCGGTCTTTATCGCCATGTTCATCTCCCCGATGATGGCCGCCGCTGTTGCACTGGGCACCACCCTCGGTTTCCTGCTCGGCGGATTTCCGCTCACCGTCGTGCTGCGCGCCCTCACCCACGTCATCTTTGCCACCGTCGGAGCCTACTATCTCCAGAAGCACAACTGTGCACCCATTCACTCGATTCGCTCCTCCCTGCCCTTTTCCTTTGCAATTGGCGTACTGCACGCTGTATGTGAGGTGCTGATCGTGCTTCCATTCTATATCTCCGGCGCTATGCCGCAGGCAAACTACGACAAGGGATTTTTTATCTCGATCTTTGTTCTGGTCGGCATCGGATCGGTCATCCACAGCATGGTGGACCTCTCCATTTCGATCTGGCTGTATAAACCAATCTCCATCGTGTATAACCGCTTGGAAGCAAACTAAATCGTTGTGGATGCGCTTTGAGAGAAAACACAATCCCCGCCTCTCTCCTCAGAGGCGGGGATTTTCTAGTTTTCTCATCGTTTAAGCTGTCTTTTGCCAAACTCTGTCCACTTCTCGACGGGAACGCGCCATACAACGCTGTACAATCAGGTGCAGCACTAAGGTCAATGCAATTCCGCAGACCACGTCAATCACCGAATGTTGCTTTAAAAAGACAGTGGACAGGCAGATCAGGACGGTGAGCAGGCCACAGATTCCAACCACCAAAGCGCGCCGCTTCCACACCCGGCTGCGCAGCACCGCCAAAAAGATGGCAACGGTGGTGGCCACATGGATGGAGGGGCAGACATTGGAAGAGTTGTCCACCGCCCAGATCATCCGCACCAGATTGGCCGCTATATTGTCCCCCACAATCGCATCTGGGCGCAGCTGCACCCCATTGGGAAACAGCAGATAGATCAGCAGGCTGATGGCCATGCTGGAAAACATCACCGCGCACAGGTAAAAGTAGTTCTCCCGATCCAGCACCAACAGGGTAATCAGTGCCCAGGGGATCAATCCAAACCAGGTCGCATAGGCAAAGATAAACCATTCATTGAAGGGAATCATCCCATCCAGTGCACAGCCGATAATATACTTAGGCTCGGTGACCAGTTGTTCCAAGCCAAAAAAGCCTGCAAAGTAAAAGCAAAAAAAGATCAGCGCAAACGCAATTGGGTGCGCGATGATTTTTTGATGAACTGCCGTTAACATTTTTCCTTTCCTCCCATTTCTTTGTTGTTCCTTTATTGTACAACTTTTTGACAGAATGCACAAATTAGAATTTTCCTACAGAAAGAAAAAAGCTGGCAAACCGCCAGCTTTTTTCTGAGTGAGAAGGTCTTTATTCATAGCCCCGTCCCAATTGCGGGGAAAAGGCTTGTTGTAAAAAAGTGGACGTTAAACAAATGTTTAACGTCCGTCTTTTTTGGTCGGAGTAGCGGGACTTGAACCCACGGCCTCTTGGTCCCGAACCAAGCACGCTACCAAACTGCGCTATACCCCGAGATAGTACAAATCCCAATCTAGAAAAGATTGGGATTTGATGGCTGCCCGACTAGGATTTGAACCCAGACAAACAGAGTCAGAGTCTGTCGTGCTACCCTTACACAATCGGGCAATATTTGTTGTCTCTCTGCTGACAACGTATATTATTATACTCGTTTCCCAAAAAAAGTCAAGGGTTTTTGCCCACTTTTTTTTAAAAACTTTTTTTGCTCTATCCGCCTGTAATTGACAGAATATTTCATGAAAAAATTGTAAAGATATTCCTGTACCCCCTTGCAATAACACCAAAAAGGTGTATTATTAAGATAACAGAATTTTTCTGAACTGAACCTTACAAAGGAGGACCTTTTTATGGCAGTATTACATCTGAACGCAGACAATTTCCAGCAGACTGTTTCCGGCAACAAAGTAATGGTTGACTTCTGGGCACCATGGTGCATGCCATGCCAGTCGCTGCTTCCCGTTATTGACGAACTGGGCGACGAGCTCGCAGGCAAAGCAACCGTAGCTAAAGTCAACGTCGACGACAATAAAGCAATTGCCGCCAAATTCGGCGTTATGAGCATCCCAACCGTCATCTTCTTCGTAAATGGTGTGGAAAAAGCTCGTCTGGTCGGCGTACAGCCAAAACAGACCTATATCAACACCCTCAATTCCCTGTAAAAGTCGGAGCGCTTTGATGGCAAAACGGCAAAGCGCCAACAACTGCATATCCAACTGCAAAAAGCCAGACAGAAAATCTGTCTGGCTTTTTGATTGCTCTTTATACACCCTGCAGGGAAAAATCGGGCGTGTACTCCTCTTTGGCGGAGCTCAACTCCTGCACGAATCCATTTTCTATCCCCATGCAGTCCATCCAATCCAGCACCCGATCATATTCCGCCTGATTTAACCGCCGGTTAATCTCGGGATATTCCCCGCTCTTGTAAAAGGGGGTGTACTGGCTCATCACGCTGACTAAAATGTCATCGAGCGGAAGGTTCTCTGCAATCCAGGTCAAAATGTCCATGCTGTCCTCCACCCCGCCCGGCATCACCATGTGGCGGACAATCAGCCCTTTTTTGAGCATGCCGTTCTCATCAAACTGTACCGGACCGACCTGTTTTGCCATTTCTTGAATGGCCTTGGTCGCCACCGCAAAATAATCCGGCGCATGGGAATAGCGGGCGCTGCGCTCTGGAGAGCAGTACTTTAAATCGGGCAGGTAGACGTCCACATAGCCCTTGAGCATCCGCACCGCTTCCACCGTCTCATAGCCGCTGCTGTTGTATACCACCGGCAGGCGCAGGCTGTCCTTGACAAGGTCCAGTGCCCGGATAATCTGCGGGATGTAGTGCTCGCCGGTGACTAGATTGATATTGTTGGCCCCCTGCTCCTGTAGCTCCAGAAAAATCTGGGCCAACCGCTCGATGGAGATATCTTTTCCATATCCCCCGGCACTGATTGAATAGTTTTGGCAGAAAACGCATCCGAGGGAACAGCCCGAGAAAAATACCGTCCCTGAGCCCTTCTCCCCGCTGATGCAGGGCTCCTCCCAAAAGTGCAGCGCTGCACGCGCCAGCCGCACCTGGGCTCCGACGCCGCACCGCCCCACCGTAACTGTCCTGTCCACCCCACAGCTGCGCGGACAAAGGGTACAGTGAATCATCTCCTGACACATACCTTTTCGCCCCTTACTGGAACAGGATGTCGTGGTTGATGGTGGTATAGAACATCGCCTTGATGCGCTGCGGATCTTTGGTCATCGCCATAATCCACATCAGCTTTGTGACTGTCGCCTCAAGGGTCATGTCGTAGCTCTCAATCAAGCCATACCGCTCCTTTGCCACATGTCCGACCTCATAGACCTCCATGTCGCTGCCTTCGTACATAACCTGGGTGGTCATGACGACAATCTTTCCGTCGGCAATCAGCTTGTCCACCTCCGAGAGGAAGTCCCAGTGTTCGCCGCTGGGCAGTCCGCCCACACCGTAGCTCTCGATGATGACCGCATCATAGTGCTCGCCGACCCAGGTGAGCAGCTCCGGGTCCATGCCGGGGATCAGTTTAATCAAGCAGACTTTTGGATTGATGTCGCTGTAAAAGGCCGGGTAAGAACAAGGGCAGCTTTCTTTAATGTACTGGACAATCTTGTTGTTGCGGATGGTCGCCAGCGCCGGGAAATTGATGCTGTCGAAGGCATTAAAGCTCTTGGAATGGACCTTTTTGGCGCGGGTGCCGGCGATCACCTTTCCGTTAAAGACCACACAGACGCCGTGGGCATCCGGGCAAGCGGCAAAGCGCAGGGAGTCGAGCAGATTGGTTTTGGCATCGGTGATCTCCATCGAAATCGGCTTCTGCGCACCGGTGATGATGATCGGTTTGGGCGAGTTTTGAATGAGGTAGGACAGAGCCGACGAGGTATAGGCCATGGTGTCGGTGCCGTGGCAGATAACAAAGCCGTCGTACTTGTCATAGTTTTCCCGCACGGTGCGCGCCATCAGCAGCCAGTGTTCCGGCTGGATGTTGGTCGAGTCGATATTGAGAATCTGAATGGCGTCAATGGTGCAAAACTCCCGAGCCGCCGGCACATAGCCCAATAGCTCCTCAGAGGAGATCTGTGGCGTCAAACCGTTTTCGGTGCTTTTGGAGGCGATGGTCCCTCCGGTGGCGATCAACAGGATATGTTTCATGGATCGTTTTCTTCCCTTCTTGTGTATGTTGTTGCTGTATTTTTTTGTTTTCGGGGCATCCCGTTTCTTTCATTATAGACAATTTGCCCCCTTTCGACAAGGGGCTTTGGGTGGTATTCTCCGGGTCAATGTGCTATACTCAAGCCAAAGGAAAGGGAGGTTTTTTGTATGTCCGATCAGATGCTTCTTCTCTACACCGCACCCGACAATTTTACCGCCGAGATGGCAATGGCCGCCCTGCGGGAAAATGGCGTCCTCGCTGTGAAAAAGGATCTCGGCGCGGCGGGGCTGTTTAACCTCTACCAGGGAAACTCCTATGAGGGGGAGGAAATCTATGTCACCCCCGAAAGCTTTGCGCATGCCCAGGAAATTCTCACCGTCATGGGGCTGTTGCAGCCTGCGGAGTAGCTACTCCGAAAAGAGGATTCCCTCTTCTTGCAGCTTTGTCACCACCCGATCAAAATCCTCTTCGTGGTGAAACTGAATGGTGTGCAGATGAACGCCGCCGGTCAGTGCGCACAGAGGAGGCGCATTGGTGGTGGTCAGTTTCTGATAAAACTGATCGGCATCGAAGCGGGAAAAAATCTGCAACTGTCCGGAAATTTGTCCGTACACCGGGTGTTCCACCGTCACATCCAATACGGCGCAGCCGTTGTCCACCACAATATACAGCTCCTGCAACAGGTGCTGGTCGTCGTGGCGGCAGGCAATGGTGCGCGTTTTTTGGCTGACACCGCGGGAAAGCACATAGCCCCGCGGCGTCGCGGAGATTTGCTCTCCCGCTGCCCGCAGCAGCGCCACATCCCCCACAATAATTTGCCGGCTGACCCCAAACTCCTTGGCAATTGCCGTCGCGCTCAGCGGCCCGGTCTGGGTTTGCAGCAGATCCAAAACCCTCTGCCTTCTGTGCTCTGAATTCATCTGGACACTCCTTTCGCTGCGCTTTTCTCTATCATAGCACCGCAGGCACAGGGTGTGCAACCTCCTTTTTGTTCGCATGTAAATAATCCATGAACATTTCCTTTTTGGTGTAGCAAATCCGCCGCCGTTGGCGTTTATTATGATAGGACGGTCCTCATCCGCACCGTTCTTCTCTTTTTCCCAATGAAATTGGGGCGACACGATTCATCACCAAAAAAGCGCGGCCTTGTCTTCGGGCCGCGCTTTTTTGTGTCTTTGGAGCCAAATTTCGGTACATTGTTTTCATATTCCCCTTTGCTTTTTGTAGAAAAGAACCTGCCTCTTTGGTAATCTTGTATAAGTCTATCCCCTTTTATTCTCTGTCAAAGTCGTGTAAACTCTACATTTTTATATTGAAAATAGGCGAAAAAATTGTTATACTTGAATAGTGATCCCGCCACCAGAGTGGGAATTTGAAAGGGGCGACACCACTATGAAACAATATCTTGCTGGAAGGATTCGAAACATCGCTTTGACCGGTCACAGTGACTCGGGCAAAACTTCATTAGCAGAGGCCCTGCTGTTTAAAGCAGGCGCTACCGATAGATTGGGAAAAATCTCCGAAGGCAACACCGTCAGTGACTTTGACCCGGAAGAGATCAAACGCCAGGTTTCCGTCTCCACCTCGATTGCTCCGTTCGCTTGGGGCAGCACAAAGATCAACCTGATCGACACTCCTGGACTCTTCGACTTTGCAGGCGAAGCCGCAGAGGGTGCGCGCGCTGTAGAGAGCTTGCTGATCACCGTATCGGGCAAAGCCGGCGTCGATGTCGGCACCGAAAAGGCCTACAAGATGGCCAAAGACGCATCCAAAGCTACCATGTTCTTCGTCAGCAAACTGGACGTTGAGCACTCCGATTTCTATAAAGTATTTGAGGAACTCAAGGCCACCTTTGGTCCAACGGTTTGCCCAATCGTTGTTCCTTTTGTGGAGGACCATCAGGTCAAATCCTACATCAACCTCATCGACATGAAGGCCTATTCTTATGACGACAAGGGCGAACCGCATGAGGTGGATATGCCGGACTTCGGTCACCGTCTGGACGGTCTGACCGCCGCCGTATCCGAAGCAGTTGCAGAAACCGACGAAACACTGTTTGAAAAATACTTCTCCGGTGAACAGTTCACCCGCGATGAGATCATCCGCGGCGTCCACACCGGCGTCACCAACGGTTCCATCTCCCCTGTTCTGTGCGGCTGCTCGAGCAACCTGCAGGGCATCGATATGCTGCTGGACTGCATCGTCGACCTGCTGCCATCCCCATGGGAAAAGGGCGGTGAGGTTGCCGTCGACGCAGAGGGCGAACCGGTAGAGATCGCCTGCACCGACGAAGCTCCGCTGGCTGCTTACGTCTTTAAGACCGTTGCAGACCCATTTGTCGGCAAGCTGTCCTATGTCAAGGTCATCTCCGGTAAACTGTCCTCCGACGCTCCAGCTGTCAACTCCCGCACCGGGCAGCCAGAAAAGCTGGGCAAGATCATCTATGTCATCGGCAAGAAACAGGAGGACACCGCTTATATCACCGCTGGCGATATCGGCGCTGTAACCAAGCTCTCCGCCACCCAGACCGGCGACACTCTGTGCGACCCGAAAAAGGTAGTCAGCTTCGATCCGATCAACTTCCCGCGTCCCTGCCTGAGCATGGCCATCAAACCGCAGGCCAAAGGCGACGAGGCCAAGATCGCTTCCTCGCTGCAGAGACTGATCGAAGAAGATCCTACTCTCTCCTATGAAAACAATGCGGAAACTCACCAGCAGGTCATCTCCGGCCTGGGCGAACAGCACCTGGATGTACTGGTTTCCAAGCTCAAGAATAAATTCGGCGTATCCGTTACCCTCGAGGTTCCGCGCGTACCATACCGCGAGACCATCCGCAAGAAGGTCAAAGTACAGGGCAAACATAAGAAACAGTCCGGCGGTCACGGCCAGTTCGGCGATGTTTGGATCGAATTTGAGCCGACTGTTGGCGATGAGCTCGTCTTTGAAGAGAAGGTATTCGGCGGCGCTGTTCCAAAATCCTTCTTCCCGGCAGTTGAAAAGGGATTGCAGGAATGTGTCAAACACGGCGTATTGGCCGGTTACCCGGTTGTCGGCCTGAAGGCCACCCTGGTAGACGGTTCTTATCATCCGGTAGACTCCTCCGAAATGTCCTTCAAGACCGCAGCTTCGTTGGCGTATAAAGCTGGTATGCCGCAGGCTTCTCCTGTTCTGCTGGAGCCAATCGGCAACCTGAAAGTTTACGTTCCGGACTCCAACACCGGCGATATCATCGGCGATCTGAACAAGCGCCGCGGCAGAGTGCTCGGCATGAACCCGTCCAGCGACGGCTTGCAGGAAATTGAGGCCGATGTCCCAATGAGCGAGATGTCCGATTTTGCTACCGCCATCCGCTCGATGACCCAGGGCCGCGGCTACTTCACCTTTGAGTTTGCCCGCTATGAGCAGCTGCCTTCTAACCTGGAAGCAAAGGTAATCGAAGACGCCAAGAAGTTTGCTGAGGAAGAATAGTGGCGCGACGCCGCACCCCATAACAAACGGCTCAATGACAATCAAACCTCATACAGGCACGGGGGCCATTCCAAATAGGAATGGCCCCCGTGCTTTTTCTTTCATGTTCTCCTTTCAACAGTGTCTAAAATCACATGCTGGCTTTTTCACCGCAAAAATGCTATAATAAAACAACAACAGGCATCGTACCACACAGGGACGACGCCTCACTCTTTGGAGGTGTCCTTTATGAAAAAAAACAGCCAAATCATCTGGCTCATCATCTTTGTCGCTGCACTGGTTGTGACCGCTCTGAGTCTCTTCACAAATGTTTTCCCAGAAACGCTCTCCCAGATTTTTAGCCTGGCGATCAACATTCTGCTGCCCGTCTGGACCTTCTGGGCATGGAGAACCAGCCACCAGAAATATTGGCTCTACCTGTGCTCCCTCTGCTGCGTGGGACTGGCGCTGGCTCTGGTGAGCCTGTGGATACAGCTGCGGGCATAAAAAGCGAATCTTGGCAGCACACCCATCGTAGGGAGGAGGGGTCCTGTTTGTCTAAAGCACTAAAATTCATCTCCTTTATCTTCTGGGTTGTCGCAGCGGCAATCCTTCTGCTCATTTTGTTCGGGTGCGTCCCGCGAGACTATGCTCCCCTGTTGGACGCTGTCCTCTTGCTGGCCGATTTTGTAGAGACCCTCTGTCGCTGGAAATTTGGCTCCGAAACAACGCTGCCCACAATAGACAAATTGCGCCTTTTTGGCGAACCTCTCGCATTCCTCGCCTGCCTGTACTGCTTTTTTATCTAGTCGCGTAAAGGATTGATCCCGCACTTGTTTGTACCCCGCTTATCCTTCTCTGCCATTGCGGGCATCCTGCTCATTTTTATTTGGATCATCTTACCGGAGGAGAGACTCGTTTCTCCTTTACAAAATGCCATGCAGCAGCCGTCCCAAAAAACAAGGCCCTTAAAAATCGCTTTAAAGTTCCTTTGCGGCGCAGTGGTAACTGCCCGTTTTGGGAACCGGCTGCAACGATAACACCCCGCCCCGCGCCAAAGATTAGCGCGGGGCGGTTCTTTTTATGCAATCCCGATCTCGCTCTTTTGAATCCGGCAGGCGGCCACCGTGATGTCGTCGTCGTGGTTGTCGTTGCGGCGCAGACGGGCGGTGGAGGCGATGTCGTCGCACAGCGCCTGTAGGTCGCCGTCGGGAGCAAAGTGGTCGATCAACGACTGAATCCACTCGCTGCCGCAGGCGGTCGCCCCATCGGACACCATCACAATCAAATCCCCGTCCGAAAGGCGCAGACTGCTCTTTTCAAACTCCACCGCGGTCAAAATTCCGGCAGGCAGCGAGGTCGATTCCACAACGCCGGTCCGGTTGCCCCGCCGCACAAAGGTGGGCGCAGCCCCCGCTTTATAAAAGTGGGCTTGTCCGGTGTAGAGGTTGACGGCGGTGACATCTACCGTCGAAAGAGACTCCTCACCGGATTTGACCAGCAGCGCAGAATTGACAATCTTGAGCGCTGCCGTGTAGTCGACCCCCGCGTCGATCAGCTTGACCAGCAGCGAGACGGTCATGTTGGAATCCACCGCCGCTGCCGTCCCACTGCCCATCCCGTCGGAAAGGATCATGTGCGCCACCGAATGTGGATCGGTGAAGCCCTCCCAGGCATCCCCGCACAGCCTGCATCCCTGACAGATGTGCTGAGAATAGGCGTACTCTGCCTGATAAGCCGCCTTCTCCCTCAGATGCAGCCGAACCACCTTCTGCTGTTCGCCGGCAGTGTTTGTCACCACACGCTCGGTCTGCTGCGGAAGATCGAAGTCACACTCGCACACCAATGAAAGTTCCTTGGCCATCTTTTCGCCATCCAGCCGCGCTGCACGATGAGGCGCAAAATCCAAGCGGACAAACAGCCTTCCCTCACTGTCCCGGCAACAGTCGCTGTACAGAGCCGGGCAGTTGAGCCGCTCCAGATAATCCCGGACCCGCTCCTCCATCTGTTCTTCAAAGCCGCCGACCGATTCCAACTCGCGAGAGAGCCCTTCCAGCAATTCGCCCAAGCCCTCAAACTGGTCGGTCACCACCGAACGCACCCGCGCCACCTTCCGGCTCATCCCCTCCTTTTTGGTCAATTCCTGATAGCCGAGGTTGACCTGTTCGGCCAGCTGCGCGCGGCGGGAGCACCGCGCCGAAAGCGGATAGATGAAATCCTCCTCGCAGACGCTTCCCTCTTTGCGCAGCACCGGGGTCAGATGGTTAAAGACGTTGACGGTGTCGCCGTACTCCTGCTGCCAACAGCGGGTTTTCAGCGCACACTTGCGGCAGACCTCATCCACTGCGCTGTCGTACACCTGCTCCAAACTCCCTGCCTTTGCCTTGTCCAACTGCTGCGAAACCGCTTGGGTGGTGTGGGCAATCTCCCGCAGAGCCCGAGAGGATTCCTCCAAGCGCTCCAAAAGCAGCTGTCGGATGCTCTTGTCTGCCCGGGCAGATGGGCGGCGCACCGCCTTTTGGCGCAAAAAGGCAACGGCTGATTCGGGCAGCAGCATCAGCCCCACGGTGGAGAGAAGCGTCTCGTATAAAAGCGGAAGTACCGGCGCAGGAGCCGCTATGACACACATCGCCCCGTAGGTCATCGCATAGGCTCCCGCGCATCCAAACTTGCCCAGCCCTGAAAACACCCCCGCCAGCAACCCCGCCAGCGCATACATGCCCAACAACTGTACCTTGGGGAACAGTGCCAGACTCACCGCCGCTCCAAAGGTCGCCCCAGCCGCAGCGCCCCAGCTCTCTCCGCCTAAAAGGGCGCACAGCAGCACCAACATCGCCGCCAACAGCCTGCCAAACGATACGCCTGCAAAGGTGATGTTGCTCAGCGAAATAACCCCGATGCAGGCGGTAAGTACAACGCTGATAAAATCGGCTCGGG
>ENA-OYZE01000407-OYZE01000407.1-human-gut-metagenome-genome-assembly--contig:-NODE-407-length-14455-cov-9.593542_pt1 | contig 14455 bp, 11 predicted proteins | sample MGYA00243259_ERZ653469 | MGnify/ENA primary metagenome ERZ653469 (study PRJEB26926, sample SAMN06164913) | human gut metagenome | biome: ENVO:00009003; feature: ENVO:2100002; material: ENVO:00002003...
GTATAAGAGACAGGCGTTTGATATTGGAAGCGCCCCGCGGATGCGATGCATCCGCGGGGCGCTTTTCATCGTTCGAAAAATGGTCACGCAAGCGTAAAGCTCTGTGTCAGCCAGAGGTTGAAGTGGAGCTTTTCGGAAGAGCCTTCGTACCCCTCGGGGATGAGGGGCGCGTAGTCGCGCACGACTTCAAGATATTCGACCTCCGCCGCCGCGGACGCCGTTACGGTGCAGTCCGAATGCAGCGTTAAGAGCAGCTCGCCGCTCTCCCCTACCGTATGTTCGGAAGAAGTCGCGCCGTCGTCGAGCGTGACGATCGTACCCTCCTCTGCCGTGAAGGTGAGGTAGACGAGCGCATCTTCCGTACACTTTTTCACAGCGATAACGCCGCCTTCCGCCGCGGAGAGCACTTGAAGCGCGATGTCCTTCTCCGCCGCCGCCGTGTAGTGGTCGGTCACATACTCCATCTTCTCGGGCGCGTGATCCCTGAGGGCGCGCATGGAGTTGAGGTCGTAGATGCGGTACTCGCCGCTGCCGTCCGCCGCCTGCACATAGATGAGGGCGTCGTCGTAAGGGAGCTTGGCGATGTTCTGCTTGCCCTGCAGATTGACGCTCGCATTGGCGGGGATGAGGCTGACGACGAGGAAGATGAGGAGCGCGACGGCAAGCAGATGCGCGCCGCCCTCTGCCGCCGCGACGGCAGCCGTTCTGCCGCGGATGGCGCGGATAAGCGACGATACGGTGAAGTAGCGCATGAAGGGCGTCAGCGCGACGCCGACCGCAAAGACCGCGAGCGCGAACACGAGGCCGTAGACGTATGCCATCGTAAGGCCGAGCGCGCTCGTCGCAAGGAAGATGACGGGTACGATGAGCGGGAAGTAGAGCGCCGTTATAAGGAGTTCGCCGTGGAAGGCGGAAAAATCAAACTTCTTGACGAGGGTGACGGCGAGCTCATTGGCAAGCAAAAAGATGCCGCTGAACAGGAATAAGTATCCCGCATTGGGGAGCGCGAACGCGACGGCGGCGCCGAGCACCCCGTGCGCATAGGCAAAGGCACGCACGAGATCGCGCAGCCCCACCTTCCAATGGCGGACGGCATAGGAGACCGCAAAGACGATCATGGAAAGCGTCAGAATGCCGACGCCGATGACGATCGGGATATTGGTGTAGGTGATCGTGCCGATCATGTGGATGTCGATGACGCCGAACATGGAGGCGATGAGCTGGAAGACGAAGTAAGAGACATACGCCGCTGCCGCCGCGAGGACGAGGGCGAGAACGAGTGCCCCCACCGCTTTGCCCGTTGCCGCCCAGCCGCGCGTTTCCTTGCGGTAAAGGGCGCGGAGCAGGATGTTGAGAACGAGCATAAGAAGGACGATGACGGCAAGCGCGACGTTCGCCGCGTGGTTATAGATGACCGTCGTCACGTTGAGATAGGTAAAGAAGATCGCCGACTCTTCCGCCTCGTAGAGCGTATCGAGGTCGAAATTGCCCATGCCGTCGATAAGATCATGAACGATCTCCGCCTGCTGCGAAAGATAGCTCATGCCGACGTTCTCGGGGCTGTCGTTCTGCGTGTGGTAGTTCTCGCCGCCCGTGATGTTCGCCATGTTGACGCCCTGATAGACGTCCTTGATGGACGTGAAATCGGTGTAGTTGGGCATCATGTCGTAGACGAGCGTCGCGATGGAGCAGGAGAAGACGCTCTTGTTGAGTTTGGAGAAGAGCTCGATCGTGTGATAGTTGTTCGCCGCCGTCTCGAACATGATGACGGTGCCGCTCGTGCCGCGCGATTCGAGATTGACGCCGAAGCGGATGCGCTCGGTGATGTTGTCGAACCCCGCAAAGGCAGGCTCGCCGTCGAGCCCCATGAACGCCCTGGAACCGTACATCCCGAATTCTTCGCCATTGACGAAAGCGAAGACGAGGTCGTTGTTGAGGGTGTAGCCTTCCGCCATGCGCTCCGTAAAGTAGTCGATGGCTTCGAGCATGGTGGCGACGGAGACGCCGTCGTCGGATGCGCCCTGCCCCATCGGCACGGAGTCGTAGTGCGCCATGAAGAGGATGGCCTTCCCCGTGGGGTGTTCGCCGTTGGCGGGGATGTGCGCGATGACGTTGGAGAGATAGAAGTTCTGATATTCCTCGTCGTGCGCCACATACTCCTGCACCTGATAGGCGGGAGCTTTGGTGGTGTCCGCATCGACGAAGCCGCTTGCTTCGAGGGAAGAGATGATGTAGTCGCGCGCCGCCTCGTTGGCTTCGGGGTGGAAGAGCGAACGGGGGCCGTTTTCGGAAAGTTTTTCGATATGCCGGGAGATGGCGGAAGTGTCCATCTCCGTCTTGCGCGTCACTTCCTCGGTATCCGCCACGGAGAGGGCGAAAAAGAGGACGAGAAGCGCACAAAGTGCGATGTTGACTGCCAGGATGGCTTTTTTCATAGTTCCTCCATTGGTAGAATGCCGCCGCATATGAGCGGACGAGCGCGCAGGGAACAGCCCCGCGCATGAAGAAAGCAGCCTGAGCTTGCTCAAGCTGCTTTGGTTACGCCTTGCGGCGGCTTTGGTGGGGACAACAGGACTCGAACCTGTGACCTCACGCATGTGAAGCGTGCGCTCTAACCAGCTGAGCTATGCCCCCGCAAAAAGCTATTTTATTTTACGGCTTTTCGGCGGGAAAGTCAACTGTTTTTACAGGGCAGCGATACTTTTTTTCACGCTTTGACGCAGCAAAGTTTGAAACAGGCAAACTCCGCGGCCAAAGAGTGAACGATCAGCTCAAAAATCCCTTGATGATCTGCTCTTCGGCTTCCTGTTCGGTGAGGCCGAGGGTCATGAGCTTAACGATCTGCTCGCCCGCGATCTTGCCGATGGCGGCCTCATGGATGAGCTCGGCGTCGATGCAGTTCGCCGTGAGTTCGGGCACCGCCGTCACGCAGGCGCGGTCCATGATGATGGCGTCGCACTCCGAATGCCCGTGACAAGCCGTGTTGCCGTTGATGCGCGAACCGAACGTCTGGCGGGAATCGTCCGCCGCCACCGAACGGGACACGAGATCGACGCCCGCACCCTCGCCGTTGAGGTCGACGATGAAGTTGGTGCGCGCGAACTGCTTGCCGTGCGTGAAGATCTTCTCGCGCACGACGAGCTCTGCGCCCGCCTTCAAGGTCGCCGTCGTCTCGCGGTCGGTGGAGTCGATGCCCTTGAGCTGCGTCGATTCCATCTCGAAGCGGGAGTCCTCTTCCTGAAAGATGACGGTCGCGGGGTTCATGATATTTTCGCCGTTCCCGTCGCCGCTGCCGTAGTGCTTTTCGACATAGCGCACCTTCGCGCCCTTGCCGATGTGGAAGGTGTGTACGCCCGCGTGCTCGCTCGTCTCCACCCCGCAGTTGTGGATGCCGCAGCCCGCGATGATGAGGACGTCTGCATTTTCGCCCACATAGAAATCGTTATACACGCGCTCGCGGTAGTCCGTCTTGGTGATGACGACGGGGATATGCACGCTCTCGTTTTTGGTGTTGGGGGCGATGAAGATGTCGATGCCCGCGTGGCCGTCCTTCCGATCTTCGATGCGGATGCGGTCGGTGCTGCGGCGGCCGTCCCCTTCGCCGTTCTTGCGGATGTTATACGCGCCGTCCGGCACGCGGTGCAGGTCCGCCACCTGCATCAACAGCATTTTTTCCAATTCGTCCATATTGATTTTCCTTAAAATTGAGGTCAGCTTCGGGAAGCGATCGTCTCCGAGACGAGGAGCCTGCGTAAGCGGCAAGGGAGTTTACAAAAAGGTAAGTGCCCGCCGCGAGGAGAAAGCCCTGTTTACAGAAGGCTTTCGACGATGCGACGCACGAGCACAATGTGCGAAGTACCGCAGCCGCGCGCAAAGGCGACAAAGTATTCGGAGGATGAGCGCTTTCCGCGCTTATTGTAACTTGTCCGTCAAGGCGCGGCAGGCGCTCGTGCCGAGAAGGGAGGGCAAAATTTCTTCGCGGGTGCCGACGCGCTCGATCTTGCCTCCGGAGAGCACCACGATCTTATCGGCAATGTTCAGGATGCGCTCCTGATGGGAGATGATGACGATGCTCCCCTGCGACTTTGCGTACATTTTTTCGAACACCGAGATGAGGTTCTGGAAGCTCCAGAGGTCGATGCCCGCTTCAGGTTCGTCGAAGACGGAAAGAGAAGTGCCGCGGGCGAGGACGGTCGCGATCTCGATGCGCTTTAATTCGCCTCCCGAGAGAGAAGCATTGACTTCGCGGTCGATATAATCGCGCGCGCACAGCCCCACTTCGGAGAGATAGCCGCACGCCTCCCCCACCGTGATGTGCTTGCCCGCCGCGAGCGAGATGAGGTCTTTGACCGTGATGCCCTTGAAGCGCACAGGCTGCTGGAAGGCAAACGAGATGCCCCGCCTTGCGCGCTCGGTGACGGAGAGAGGCGTGATGTCCTCCCCGTTGAAGATGAGTTTGCCGCCCGTCGGCGTGAGGATGCCCGCAATGATCTTGGCGAGCGTGCTCTTGCCGCTGCCGTTGGGACCCGTGATCGCCACGAAACGTTCGTCGATCGTGAGGGAGACGTCGTTTAAGATGCGCTTTTTTTGGCCGTTCTCCTCCACTTCGAAGGTGATATTCTGAAGTTCTAACATAGAATTCCTCTCTTTTTTCCGAAGGAGCAGTATAGCATATCTGCGAAAATTTGTCAACTCTTTCTTTATGCGCGGAGCGGCGGGATCGGGCGGGGCGGGAAGCCCAAAGGCCCCTCCGAAGGGAGAGGCCTTGAAATCATTTCGTTTTGTTTTCCCTGCCGTTGGGGAGCGGGAAGTCCACCCAGAAGCAGCTGCCCTTCCCCACCTCCGACTTCACGCCGAAGCGGATGCCGTACTTTACGAGGATGCTCTTGACGATGGAGAGCCCCAGCCCCGTGCCGCGCTTCAAGCGCTTGTGCGCCTCGTTCGAGCGGTAGTAGCGATCCCAGATGGTGTCGATCTCCTCCTTGGGGATGCCCTTGCCCGTATCGATGACTTCAAAGTGCGAGCAGTCTTTGCCTGCCTTTAGGCGCACCAGAATGCTCTTATCGGCGCCCGTATAGCTGATGGCGTTGCCGATGAGGTTATACAAGACCTGCTCCACCCTGCCGCGCGCCGCGAAGGTGTAAAGATCGTCGTCGATGTCGGTATTGATGATGTAACCCTCTGTCTCGACATAGAAATCAAAGCGATTCGTGACGGCGTAGACGTCCTCCGAGAGATTGAAGACAGAAAATTCTTCCTTCTCGATGCCCGCCTGTAATTTGGAAAGGTCGAGCACGTCTCCCACGAGGGCGGCGAGGCGGTCGGCTTCTTCGATGATGACCTGCGCATGCTTGTCGCGCTTGACTTTATCATCGCCCGAAATTTCGCGGATCATGGAGGCATACGCCTTGATCATGGTGAGCGGCGTCTTGAAATCGTGCGAGACGTTGGCGATGAGCTCCTTCTGCATCTTGTCCGCTTTGGAAATTTCCGCGCTCGCGTGGCTCAGCGATTCGGAGAGTTCCTTGACTTCGAGGCAGGCGTACGATTCGCTCTCGAAGTTGACCTCGTAATTGCCGCGGGCAAGTTCCTTCGCCTTTTCGGCGACCTCGCTGATGGGCTTTGTTATGACCATCGAGACGAGCCCGCTGACGACGAACGCGAGCGCCACCGCAAACAGACCCGTGATGAGGGAGAGCCAGCCCATCTCGTTCATCACGCGCGTGATGTGCTCGGTGGAGCTGCTCAGATACAGATACCAATCTCCGCCCACGAGCTCGAGGCGCATCGCATAGGCATAGCTGCCGTCGCCCGTATCGTAGGGCGAAACGAACCGACCGTCCCCGATCAGTTCGCGCACTTCTTCATAGAGGGCGGCGTATTCATCCGGATCTTCGTCAGGGCTCTCGGGAAAGACGAACCTGCCGTCCACCGTGAAGAGATAGACGCTGACGTTGTAGCGGTTGGCAATGGCAAGCAGCCGGCGCGATAAGTCGACGCTTTGAAAAAAGACGTCGTCCTCGATGGCGCAGCGCACGATCTCGTCGCCCGCCTCGCGTAAAGATCGCTCCGTCTGATCGCGGTACTGATACTTGATCTGCACGTTCTGCACGACGGCGAAAAAAGCGATGACGACGATGGTGAAGACGGAAAAGCTCATCCACAGGATGAGATTGAGGTTGAAGCTCCTGGGCTGAAATTTTTTATGCGGCTTTCGCGTTTTTCGTGCCGGAAAAGCGGGCATATTTACGCCTCGAATTTATATCCCAACCCCCGCAGGGTGACGATGAACTTGCGGTATTCTTTGAGGTTGCCGCGCAGCATCTTGACGTGCGTATCGACGGTGCGGTCGTCGCCGTAAAAATCGTACCCCCACACCTGGTTCAAGAGCCGCTCGCGCGTGAGCGCCACGCCGCGGTTTTCCACGAAGTAAAAGAGCAGTTCGTACTCTTTTGGGGTGAGTTCGGCGCGCTCGCCGTCCACATAGACGTTGCGCCCCACCATGTCGATCTTGAGCCCTTCAAACTCGTACACGTCGCGTTTGGGGCCCGCCGCGCCCTGCGAGCGGTTGATGACCGCATGGATACGCGCCATCACCTCCTTGGGCGAGAAGGGCTTCGTCACATAGTCGTCGGAACCGATCTCAAAGCCGAAGAGCTTATCGTACTCCTCGCCGCGCGCCGAGAGCATGATAACGGGGGTGTTTTTGAATTTTCTGATCTCCTTGACGGCGGAAAAGCCGTCGAGTTTGGGCATCATGACATCCATCAGAATGATGTCGTAATCGTTTTCCCGCGCCTTTTTGACCGCCTCCATCCCGTCCTGCGCTTCATCCGCCTCGCCGTCTTCAAATTCGATATACTCCCGGAGCACCGCACGGATCATCTCCTCATCGTCCACGATCAAAACTTTCATCTTCCGCCTCCTCGCATAATGTTTTCCTTATTATATACCCGCGTGATAAAGAGAACTTCATCGCGGGGTGAATTTTTCGTGAAATGTTCACAAGAATGACTTTCTTTTTAATATTATAGCATATCTTACGGCGATTGGCAAGAGGCGCGCACGAAATTTTATCAAACATTTGTTTGACAATGGGCGAGCCGCGTGCTATAATGAAGGCATGATCTCGGAGGAAAAGCTGAAAATCCTGACGGAGTCGGCAAAATACGATGTTTCCTGCTCCTCTTCGGGGAGCGGCAGAACAAACGGCGGCGGCATGGGCAACGCGGCGCCCGCAGGGTGCTGCCATTCCTTCACGCCCGACGGGAGATGTATCTCCCTTCTGAAGATCTTGCTCTCCAACCGCTGCATCTATTCCTGCCGCTACTGCCCCAACCGTGCGGACGCCGATGTGCCGCGCGCTTCCGCAACGCCCGAAGAGATCGCCGAGCTGACTCTCGACTTTTACAAGCGCAACTATATCGAGGGGCTGTTCCTCTCCTCCGCCGTGGAAAAGACGCCCGACTTTACGATGGAGCGGCTGCTCGCCGCCGTCAAACTGCTGCGTACCAAGTACCGCTTTCACGGGTATATCCACCTGAAAGGCATCCCGCGGGCGGATGCGGGGCTCGTTTCGGAAGCCGCAAAATACGCCGACCGCATGAGCTATAACTTGGAGCTCCCCACCGAGGCGAGCTTGAAACTTTTGGCGCCGCAGAAATCGACGGAGAGCCTGCTCTCCCCCATGCGGCAGCTCGTGAAGGAGAAGGCGGAATTCAAAGAAGAACACAAGAAGGGGCATTTTTTGCCCGCGGGGCAGACGACGCAGCTCATCGTGGGCGCGAGCCCCGAGCCCGACAGCCGCATCGTGCGGCTTTCCGAGGCGCTCTATCACAAGATGGGGCTCAAACGCGTGTACTATTCTTCCTATGTGCCCGTCGTGCAGGACAGTCTGCTGCCGACGCTCCCCGTGGGGCAGCTGAGGGAGCACCGCCTCTATCAGGCGGACTGGCTGCTCCGCTTTTACGGCTTCACGGCGGAGGAGATCGCGCCCGAGGGGGAAAACCTGCCCCTCGAATACGACCCGAAGTGCGCGTGGGCGCTGAGAAACCCGCAGTGTTTCCCCGTGGAAGTGAATACCGCGCCCCTCGAGATGCTGCTGCGGGTGCCGGGCATCGGCGGCAGAGGCGCGTATAAGATCACCGAGGCAAGGCGGTATGCGGCGCTCGATTTCGGCGACCTGAAGCGGATGCGCATCGTTCTGAAACGGGCGAAGCACTTCATCACCTGCAAAGGGAAGTACCTGGGCGCCAAGGATGAGCGCGCCGTGAAGGGGCTGCTTGCGTTGGGCGCCCGCCAGGACGAGGCGCGGCAGATGAGCTTGTTCGACGAGCCCGAGCGTTGGAGCTTGGGCGGCGCCGACTCGGCGGGCGTGTTGGTCGGCGCGGCTATTTTGGGCGGCGCGGGCTCGGCGGGCAGCGCGGGCGAAGGGCGGATGCTCTCCCCAGCCGTGCGGCTTTTGGGCACGCGGGAGACGGCGCTTGCCGCGCTGACGGGAGAACTGTGAGGGGGCGAAAGTCATTTTACGGAAGCCATGTATTTTACTCCCTCAGTCATGCCATCGACGCTTGCGCCGAATGGCATGACAGCTCCCTCAAGAAGGCGCCTAAAATAAGGAATTTACAGATCAAGAAGCGTTTTTTCGTTACCGAAGAGAGAGGCTATATTGAGGTGATGATATGATCTATCTGACAGAGGAAACGAGAGACGGGTTTTTGACGGCGTTCCTTGCGGCATGGGGCGACGAGGAAGCCGTGCTCCTGCCAAAGAACGAACGACCCTTGGGGCCGTGCGTGGAAATCGTACCCGACCCCAAACGGGCGCAGAAGGCGCTCTGCCGCTTCCGGGAGCTCGACGGCAGGTGTATGCGTGAGCTCGATCGGCTGCTCCGCTGCGGCGACGAGGGGCACATACAGACCGCCTTCCGCTATCTGCTGCTCATCGCAAAGCGGGGCGGCCCTGTGCGCGGGATGCTCTCTCATCCCGATGTGCTCAAAGCGGAACAAGCGCTAAGGCGCATCTCCCACGAGATCGACCGCATGAAGGGGTTCGTGCGCTTTTCCGAAAGTGCGAGCGGCGCGCTGTACGCTCCCCTTTCGCCCGACAACGACATCGTGGACATTTTGGCGCGGCACTTTCAAAAGCGTCTGCCCGAGTACCCCTTCGTCCTTCACGACGTCAAGCGCAAAAAGGCTGCCGTATGGGACGGGGAGCACCTCTTCCTCGCGCCTCTCGTGCAAGCCGAGGTGATGCTCTCCGCCGATGAGGACGGCTGGCAGACGCTGTGGAAGACGTATTATTCCGCCGTCAACATCCCCTCGCGCGAACGGCTCCGGCAGCAGCGCGGATATCTGCCCGTCCGTTACCGCAAATTTATGACGGAGTTTCAATAACCGCCCTCTCCCTGCGCGGCTTTTATTTAGGGCGCAATTAAAACAAAGGGAAAATGCGCGATTTGCTTGCTTTCGGCAGCAAAGTGTGCTATCCTCATTAAAAATTTACTTGGGGTGAAAACGATGAACGACGAAACCGAATTCAGGCGCCTGATTTCCAACAGAGAACGCATTCCCGATCCCATGCGCTATAAGAAGGGGACGATGCACTACCGCCGCGCGGGCAGGAGCGGACTGAAACTCCCCGAGATCTCCCTGGGGCTCTGGCACAATTTCGGCTCGTTCGACAACTTCGAGACCATGCGCGACATGATCTTCACCGCCTTTGACAACGGGATCACGCACTTCGACCTTGCCAACAACTACGGCCCGAGGAACGGCTCCGCCGAGGAAAACTTCGGGAAGATCTTGCGCGAACAGCTTTCCTCCTACCGCGATGAGATGGTCATCTCGACCAAAGCGGGCTTCGGGATGTGGAAGGGCCCCTACGGCGACGGCGGCAGCAAGAAGTATCTCGTCGCATCCCTCGATCAGAGCCTCAAACGCATGGGGATCGACTATGCGGACATCTTCTACCACCACCGTCCCGCCCCCGATACGCCCATCGAAGAGACGTGCTACACCCTCCACCGCCTCGTGGAACAGGGCAAAGCGCTGTATATCGGCATCTCCAATTACAGCAGGGAACAGACGGAAGCGGCGCTCAAAGTGTTCCGCGAACTCAAGACCCCTTTTATCCTCAATCAGTCGTGCTATAATCTTTTAGACCGCCATGTGGAGGAGGACGGCCTTCTTGCTTGCGCGAAGGAGAACGGCTTCGGGCTCATCGTCTATTCACCGCTCGCGCAGGGGCTCCTCACCGACCGCTACCGCTACGGCATCCCCGCCGACAGCCGCATCAAGAAGAGCTTTTCGCTCAAGGAAGAGCGTCTGACCCCCGAATTGCAGCAGCAGCTCGACAGCCTCCGCCGCATCGCCGAAGCGCGCGGGGAGACGCTGCCCGAACTCGCCCTCTCGTGGGTGCTCAAAGACGAGACGGTCGCTTCCGTCATCATCGGCGCGAGCTCCTCAGCACAGATCCTGGACAATCTGAAGATAAACCCTGCCTTTACGCAGGAAGAGCTCGACGAGATCGAGCGCGTGCTGCATTCGTGAGATAACTCCTTCCGTCCCCTTCGGGATCAACAACCCCTCCGTCTCATCATCGGCATTCGCCGAATGATGAGCCACCTCCCCTTACACAGGGGAGGCTATAATGTGGAATTCATAGATCAAGAAAGCACTTGCTCACCCCTCAAAAAGGCACCTATAATGAAGTAGTGAAAACGTCCGCACCTCGGAAGGAGGGGCGGACGTTTTTTTCGTCGGTAATTCAGTTTTCCGATTCGTAATGGCAGTTCGAATACTGCGTAGGGGGCATCGTCTCGCCTTCGCCGACGTAGACGGTGTTCACCACCCTGCCTTCCTCGTTGACTACCTTGTAGGATCCCGTCTTAGGACAGGTATCGCCGCAATTCAATCTCATTTGGTTACCTCCGATACTGCTATCTTGTGCAGAAGGAGAAAGACTATACGCAGGGAAAAAACTTTTTCAGGCGATGACGCCCGCCGCGTACAGCGAGATGCAGGTGACGGCAAGGAGAGCCAAATACAGGCTGAACCACTTATAGTTGGCCTTTTCGATGATGCGGAGCATGAACTTGACGGCAAAGAAACCGCTCACCGCCGCAAAGACGACCCCGACGGCAATACCCACGAAGCCGCTCGCGCCGATCGAGGTGACGAGCTCGGGCTCTTTGACGATGTCGAGCCCGCTCACGAGGGCGCTGCCCAAGATGACGGGGATGCTCATGAGAAAGGAAAAGTGAGCAACGCTCTTGCGGTCTGCCCCCGACAAAACGCCCGCACAGATGGTGGATCCGCTCCTCGAAATGCCCGGAAAGAGCGCGACCGCCTGCATGAGCCCCATGGAGATGCCGTGCTTCCAGCCGAAAGGCTGCGCCTGCTGCCGCTTCTTTGCAATGTGTTCGGTAACGAGCAGGAGGACGGCCGTAAAGGCAAAACAGCACGAGAGGATGATGACGCCGTACTGCCCGTTCGTGATCTCCTCGATCCAGCCGTTGAATAAGAGCCCGACGATGCCCGCGGGGATGGTCGCAACGATAAGGATGAGCAGCGTCTTGAAGGGCTTTTTGAAGAGATCCAAAATATCCCGCCACAGCACCGCGACGACCGCGACGAGGGTGCCGACGTGCAGCATGATGTCAAAGAACAGCGTGTTGCCGCCGAAGTCCGCGCCCAGGATGCGGTGCAAAAGCGCCAAATGTCCGCTTGAAGAAACGGGCAAGAACTCTGTGAGTCCTTGTACCGTTCCCAAAATGATCGATTGCCAGATCGCCGTAAAAAAATCCATATTTCAGCCCTTTGGAAGCTCAGTGGTTGTGACCCGCATGGGAATCGCTCTCCGACCCGTCCTGAAAGAGATCGGAATAGCGCTTCTCGTAGACGGTGACACAGGAGTCGTTGTTGAAGGAGTTGATGATCTCCGACTGACGGCTCGAGGAATACGTCGTGAGGTTGGAAGCCTTGAGCGCCTCGTAGTAAAGGTTGGAGAAGGTGCCCTCCTCTTCGATCTCGTTCCAATCGAAGGTGTAGGGCGTGCTGCCCGCATACGAGAACGTGCAGTAGATGATGTGCCAGCCGTAGTCGGTGGGAACGACGACGATCGTACCCGCGCCGCCGCGCACAGCCTCCTGCGCCGCATACTCGAATTCCTTCATGTAGTCGGTCGAGTTGGGGGAGACGGCATAACCGAGGTAACTGTTGAGCCCTGCCGTGTCGGTGTTGTAGGCGAAGGAGAGCTCATTCATCATGGACATGACGTTGTTCTCGTCCGAACCCGCGACGAACACGTTGTTGGCGTTGAAGTCGGAAAGTTCGTTGACGCTCGCCTTGTAGTAGACGAAGGAGGAATAGTCCACCGTGCCGTCTTCTTTGTAGTAGTCGGAGAGGGACTTATCGTAATAGCTTTCGGATGCGGAGATCGTCTTTTCAAGCGTGTAGCCGTTCGCGGAGAGGTAGCCTTCCATTTCGGAGAGGAAGCCGTCGATCGTAAGCTTGTTGGGCGTGATGGTGAACTCCGTCTTGCCGTCTTCGCCCTCCGTCTTATCGACGGTGCCGTTGTAGGTGTACTTGCCGTAGTAGTTCTTGAGGGGCTCGTACTGCGCGGTCTCCCCTTCCGACTTCTTCATGTTGTTTTCGAAGAAGAGGTACTTCCTCTCTTCGATGCCGCCCGTGTAGGCGTTATCCCCTTCTTCCGCGACGAAGGAATAGTCTTCATGGCCCGTGAACCACGTCTTGCGCTGATCGGTGGCGCGGACGCTGTCGAGAAGGGAAGCGCGCGTCATGAACTTATTGCCGTTCTTATCCCCTCTGTCGGCAGGAGCTGCGGAAAGTGCAGCGGACTGCGTCGAGCTGAAGGGAAGCAGGATATTGAGGACGAAGCCGTAGTTTTCGTCGGGCGCATAGAGGACGAAGGAGGTATCCGAAACGCTGTCGAGCGCCGATTCGAAGGATGTCGTATCGGACGAGAAGGTCCGCTGCTGGGAAGCAAGCGTCTCGTCGTACTTCGCCTTCACCCACTCTTCGGTGATGCCCTTCTCGGCTTCCGCTTCAAAGGCTTCGCCGAGCTTATCGATGACGGCATCCTCGTAGGTGTTCCTGCGCTGGATCTGATAATAGGAGAGCGCGGTGACGTCGCTCGTGTTTTCGCCCTTTTGGATAAGGCCGTAGCTGTTGAGGTTGGCAAGAAGGCGCTTGTAGGCGCGGGTGCGCGTCGAGGGCGTGGAGCGCTCCACCGTCTCGTAAGAGCCGCAGTCGGAAGCGGAGTTGGAGCCCGTGTAGACCTTGTATGCGGGGTCGACGAAGTCTTCGTTGACGGTATCGACACCCGTGGGAGTCGTGCGCGCTTCGTCGTGATCGTGTTCGTCCTCAAAATTGATGATGGACGTCTCGAGGGAATCGATGGCGGTATTGAGGGAGACCTTCACATCGTATTCCGCCTTGGCGATCTCTTCCTCGTCGAGGAAATAGGCAAGGCCCGCGATGTCCTTATCCCCTTCTTCGGCTGCGTTCACCGCCGCTTCGTAGCCTTCGACGGTGTAGTCGCCGCTCTCGAAGAAATAGACCTGCGCGTACTGGAGATAGATGGCGCGGTTGACGAGGCTGTTCTTGATGAGATCGTAAGCCTCTTCATAGGAATAGCCGTAGGACTCGACATAGAGATAGCCCACGTTCATGAAGCTTGCGACCAGGTCGCGCTTGACGATCGAGGAGGACTCGATCGCATCTGCATAGGCAGCATACTTGCCGCCGGACGCGAAATCTTCGCCCTTCGTGATGTCGACTTCGGCGATCACCTGCTGATAGTCCTTTTGGAGATCGACGGACACGAGATCGCAGCCTGCGAGCGCGCCCAGCGCCAGGACTGCCGCGATGCCGACCGCCGTCGTTTTTTTCTTGTTGAATGCCATAAAATTCTCTGCTCCGAACCGTTACTCATTTTAGGAAACGCATATATAGCGTCCCATACTTGCTTATTATACCTTATTTTCGCTTGAAGTGCAAATAATTCTCGGTGAAAATCAAACAAAAGTTGCCGCAAACTTCAAGAATTTTGTCATGAGCACCATCGTCTTGCCCCCGTCGCCCAAAGAGGCAAAGCGCACGACGGGCGCACTCGTCATATCGAGCGAAAGATACGAGCGGTATTTCTCCATTGCGGCAGAAAGTTTCTCGCTTGCGAGCGCTTCGAGGGAGGCAAATTCGAGGGCGCCCCCTTTCCCGCTCACCGAGATCTTTCTGACCGCAAACTTCGCGGCATAGCTCTTCAAGACGGCGATGACAAGAAGGTTCTGCGTTTCGGGCGGGAGCGGGCCGTACGTTTCCCCCATGGAAACACTGACGCGCTTGTAGTCGGACATCGAACGGATCTCGGCGATCTGCTTCTGTCTCTTATACACATCTCCGAGCCCACGAGACAGGCAGAAAACTCGTATGCC
>ENA-OYZE01000417-OYZE01000417.1-human-gut-metagenome-genome-assembly--contig:-NODE-417-length-13990-cov-25.126301_pt1 | contig 13990 bp, 16 predicted proteins | sample MGYA00243259_ERZ653469 | MGnify/ENA primary metagenome ERZ653469 (study PRJEB26926, sample SAMN06164913) | human gut metagenome | biome: ENVO:00009003; feature: ENVO:2100002; material: ENVO:00002003...
GCGTCAGATGTGTATAAGAGACAGTCTATCACCAGTTCTTTAACATCATGTTTTCTTGCAAAACATAGTTTTATATATCAATTACACACGAATGACTATATCTGTATATCCGGAGCTAATAGCAACTTATCTATTACCGGATGAATCATACTTGTTTCTAATATTACATTTATGGCACATAGTTTTTTTCCTGCATCCTTACTGGATGCACCACAATGATATGCCTGTTCTGACTACATCTACACCGACTTGTTTCTGTGATAAAAGCTGTAAAGTCTTTGTATTCACATAATCATCCACTACATAAATACTCCTCTTAGCCTGCTGATATATATCTATGTACGCCGCATCTGCTTCGAACTTCTGTCCTTTATAGATAACAAAATTTTTAAAATCCTTATCTGAAACAAAGTTTTCATTTAGAGTATCTATACTTCTTTGAATACTATCAAATCTATCTTCAGCTTTATTCTTCCAATCTACAACGCCTGCAACCTGCACTGATATCTCCGATACTTTTGCCGTAACAAGCCGCATCTCAGACTGTGTAACAAACTGTTGATTTTGCTTTATATAATGACGCATCTCACGAAACGCACGCATTATAAAAATGCTTTGTTGTTCCGCAAGTTCTCCTCTTAGAACTGTAGCAAGCATATAAATACCTTGCTCCGTAAATACAAATGGTAATTTTTTAATATGAAGACCTCTTTTATTTCCATTTTCGTTTAAAGTCGCAATTTGCGACTTTAAAAAATCCTCTGGAATTTCATCCTTTGTCAGCTGAAACATAAAGTCTTCCGGAAATCTTGTGATATTACGCTTTACCTGTTCATTCAAACGCTTCACTTCATATCCATAAATCTCAGCTAAATCATAATCCAGCATCACTTGCTGGCCTCTTATGACATAAACCCTATTACATATATTATCTACCGTCATTAATTCCGTATTTTCTGCCATAGCATTCCTCCTAAAAATTATGCAACAGCTGTGACACAATTACCTATACATTATTCTTAAGTTGCTTCATCTTCCTGATTATTCTCTTTTTTCTTATTAGCCAACTTCTCCATTTCAACCTTATATGCCATCAATCGCAAAAGATACTGCGGAACCCTTCTATTTCCCAATTCCCAGTCTGTTTCCGTCATATAAGGGATTTCAAAGTACTCACAAAATTCTTTCCGGTTCATACCGGTACTTTCTCTTAATTTTCTTAATTCGACTCTTGCTTCCATAAGTTCACCTCTTTATGCATTGCATAAATAAATTATATAATTTTTATTACCTAAGGTCAATAACCTATTCTCATAAAAAAATGAACCTCGGCAAAAACTTTACCGAGGCTTACTATAAATCTTATTATTTTTAATACACATTATTTTGAACGCTTTTTCGTATGTATCACATCCCACCCTCGCAGGATGCCGGTAATCACTGTTTGAATACGAACGCACATACAAGGAAAAAAAGCTTAGTTTCAAACAGATCCATAACCGTCGCCTCAAAGATCAGAAACCGGTCATTGAGGACTTCTTAATGACTTATCTGGAGGATGGTCGGTGCAGTCTGAGTAACAACTTAAGCGAGAACAGCATCCGCACTGTAACCGTAGGCAGAAAGAACTGGCTCCGTGGATTTTTGCAACTAATAATTCCAACTAATGCACCGATTTGATATTTTCCTTTTACCGAACCTTCTTATGCCTTAATATCAAAACCTGATCTATCAGGTACAGAAATACTCACAGATCCTGCTACAAGGCTTTTTTGTAATTTGAAGCATAATACGATGTGCAACTGCTGTTATTGATACCTGTAATTGCCATAATCCTACCTCCCTGTTATTGAAACTTAAAACATTTCCTTGAACTTTCATAGCAGCCTCCCTAAGTTAGTCCACACTTTCTATACTTCTTTATCTATCTTGCTCGATGTCAAAGAAGAATCCGTCTTAGAGTACGTACCATTATTTGTATAGGTTGCACTCGCCCGGTTTGCAGCATTCGATATACCAGTTGCTTTCTGCGATATTTTGCTTACAAAAGAATTATATCCTGTAAAGACCGTTTTCAGCGAACTGATATCTGCCTGCTTTAAAGCATCCTCATCTAATTCCAACTTGTTTCCTTTTCCTATGGTAATACCTATTTTGGCAAGCATATTACTGTTTTTGTCTGTCATTCCAGTCATCCATGAAGCATTTCGCAATACATCCTTTGTATTCGATTCTCCTGCTTCCTTAACTACATCATTATAATCTTCAACAAAAGATTTTACTGCCTTGGTGATTTTATCCCAGTCATAATCCTCTGCCTCAATCTCTTCCCCCGTTTTTTCATCTTTCTTTTTTATTTTCTTTTTTTCCCAAAGAGAAGAGTCATTCAAAGCATCTGCTGATTTTTTCAGAGAATCCGCACTTGTTTTCATCAAGGTAAGTTTTTGTGAAGTATCACCTTTTCCCGATAATTTTTCAGCATCCTGTTTTGCATAATATGCTTTCATAAGTTTTCCATAGCTTCCATTTTTGATTGCAGCATAATCATAAAGCATATTTGTATTGCCTACTGATGAACTATAAACGTATATCTATCGGTGTATATTCTACCGACTGCCCACTTTCTGATGCTGGATTTTTTATTGTTTCTTCTGTTTCTGTTTTGACATCTGCATTATCTGATGCATCTGTACTGTTGTCTGCCTTTACTGCTTCTTCCATAGATTTATTTGCATCCGAAAGTGAAGACATCTGTGCTGCTGTTGCAGACTGCGCTTTTGCTTGCAAATCTGCCAGTTCTTCTTCTTTCTTTTCGGTATTGCCTTTTCCAGCATCCTGCTTGATTTCAGACTCAAGCACACCGGCTCTTCCTTCCATCTGTGTTGCCATACTACCCTGCACTTTTGCCTGCTTCATAGATGAATCTGCGGAAATCATTGCCCGCATACCTGCCTGTGACAAACCTGTTCCTTTCTTTGCAGATGTATTTTTTGTACCAGCCACCATATCATCGACAGATGATTCTTTGCTCTGCTGTTCCTTTCTCTGTTCAATCTGGTGCTGTCTTAACTGTTGATTGAGATTTGTAATTTCCTGCTGTATCTCCTGACGTTTCTTCATCTTATCCTCTAATGACAGTTCTTCATTTGATGATAAGTCCTGCAATTTCTGCTGTGCATTTGCAATCTGATTCTGAATATTTTTACTCACAGAATCATTCGCCTGTGCCATTCCCATTGCTCCTGTCTGCGTATTCGTTCCGTTAAATCCATTAATTTTCATCATTTCATTGTCCTCCTTGAGCTAATACTCTGAAATCCGTTTCCTAAAAATCTGTATAACATGATTTCTCTTTATTTTTTCTTTCGGCATATCTTTCTTCACAATAAACTGCGATGTTGTGAACCGCCCTTTTTTCGTTGTGAAGCATCATAAAAGCACTATATATTTCTGTAATTTACAAAATACATAGTGCCAATTTATTTCTTTATTCTACCTGTATCATAATGCTAAGGATTACTTCCTCATTTCCCTGCTCCAAAGATATATCTCCCATATACATTCTGGCAACCCGGCGAATGTTATTCAAACCCATTCCATGTTCCCTCCCAGATTTGGTTGTTTCTGGCAAATCGCTATCACCAAAATTAAGCTGACCCCCAAAACTGTTTTTTATGGTTATCATAAAGATACTGTTTTTCCTAAAAGAAGAAATGCTGATATACGGATCATCTCCACTTACATTTTCCATGCAGTTGTTCAAGGCATTATTCATGATCACACTCAAATCAAATGCATTTAACTTCGTATTCTGCGGATAATGAAAATCCGACAGAAACCGAATCTGCCTTTCTTTTGCTTCTCTCAGCTTTTCCATCAAAATGACATCAATTACCGGACTTCCTGTCTTTATTTCCGGAGATACCTTGTCCCATTCATTTTTCAGATGTTCCAAGTATTCTGTAGCATCATCCATATTATTATGTGCCACCAGATGTTCCAGTGTCTGTATATGATTTCCCATATCATGGCGCATGGAGCGGATATCCCGATACAACTTTTCGACTTCCTCGATATGCTTTTTCATGTCACTGATCTGATTTAATACCAGCTCTTGTCCCCGCTGTTCTTCCTGCATCTCTTTCCAGTTTTGAAACATTACAATCACAACAAGAATAGCAACTATGGAAATCAGATAGTGTAAAAAGCTTAAAGCTCCATAAAATCCATATGTATCAATCAAGTTCTTTCCAGTATCTCTTTCGTATATCATGAGATAATATTGTAAAATGCCATACCCAGTGACGCCTACAAGTGAAGGTATAATAAGCATTACCATCTCTTTGACGCTCATTTCATCTTTTTTGTATATATACGCTTTATTGATCAGTCCTATTGCAACCGCAATAAAAGCAATACAAAGTACAATATCCAAAACTCTGGTTCCAACATATAGTCCGTATTGCAGCCACACTTTTTCTGCACTCATATTCCGAAATACAAGTGCTTTTGTAACAAGATCATCAAGTCTGCCTGCCATTGCAACCGTTAACCATCGGATAGAAAAGAACGTAATTGCAAGAAATATTTTCTGATATATATTTCTTCTGTCCTCTACATACATTGCAAGAAACGCTGCTATAACTCCAATCAGATATGCGGAAAAATTATCAATCTGTGGCGGAATCATATATAAAACAAGCATAATCGTAATATAAACAATACTGACTGCCACAGCCCCTTTTTTCTTTTTTATATAGGGACAAACAAATTTTCCAAAATAGATTCCTGTAATCATAAGGAGTGCAATAACAGAAATTTTCGATGTAACCATCCAGTATTTTTCTACCAAACTCATCCGATTTCTTTTCCTTTCCTCTGATTATATTTCAAATATTGTTTTACAAACTCAGAATAATTCTGTTTTGCAATCAATGCAGTTCCATTTTCCATCGTCACACAATTTGCATCATATTTCTGAACATATTTGAAATGTACGAGGTAGGCTCTGTGTGTACGAAAAAAATCTGCTCCCGCAATTTCACTCAGTTCCTGCAATTTTCCATAATATTCAATATTCGTATCCCGTGTATGGATAATGACTTTTCGATTATATACCTCAGCATACACAATATCCTTCAAAAACACTTTCATATGGCTTCCTCCGGACTGCACCATCATGTATTTTTCATCCAATTGATTTTCAGAATATTCTTTAATGCTTCTGACTGCACGTTTCACAACTTCCTCAAATTTTTCATCTGAAAACGGTTTCACCAGATAATGAAATGCTGCAACATCAAATGCCTGAAAAACATACTCCTCCACAGCAGTTACAAATATCAATACCATTTTTTCATTTTTCTGACGCAGAATCCTTGCCGTTTCCATTCCATCCATTCCCGGCATCTGAATATCTAAAAATAGAATATCCGGCTCACAACCACTTGCAATCAATTCATCACCAGATAAATATTTTTCTATTACTGCATCCGGTAATAATTTCTTTATTTTTTCTTCTAATATCAATCCTATAGACTTTTCATCATCACAGATTGCAATTTGCATCTTGTCACTTCCTTGCTTACATACAATTATATTTATTATATCGGAAAAGTTCTTTTAATAGCTAGCCACCATGTTGTGAACCGACCTTTTTTTGTTGTGAAATAGAATATCACATATATCGCTTTATCTGCTTCCTGTTAATTTGTTTTATCCGACACACGCTCCTGGGAGTGACTGTATCTATCAAAAAAAGAAGTCAGCAGTTTATTCACACACTACTGACTTCCTATACTACTTATTTTAATTGCACGTTCTTTACGCTTTCATATCAAAATTGCCTTGTGACATTATATTTTCATTCATACCACCAGTTCTTTGTTCACTGTTTAATGCTTTTCTTGCATCACAAAAAGCCTCATAATATGTCGATTTTAACGCCGAATGTACCTGTGACTCTGCTTTTGTTTCCTTTTCTTGCCAGCCTACTCCATCTGTATATGTCAGAACTTCTTCACCACATTCGTTATATACGTGAACTGCTGATCCTGTTCCCTCTCCCTGAAACTCTGCCTCATATGGTATCCCGAACAAAATACAGAGCCATTTTTTATCAGCTTTTTCAACTTCTTTCATTGCGGACATATTGCCGGAATTCATTGATTGATTAAATTTTCCAATTAAGGCTGCCCTGTTCGGTGCCACTTTGCTTACTTCCATCTTACGCAAATTCATAAACGCATTTCCCATATATACGTTGTCCTGTGCATCTTTTTTTGCCAGTTCAACAATTTTCTCTTTTAAGGAATCCGTTAATTTCCATTTGTTTTTTTCAGAAGATTTAGAAACTTTTTTATCCGAAGTGCCCCATAATTTTGCTGTGCTATAATAATTTGATACTTCCATTTTATAGTAACTCCTTTCTTCCTTATTCGGAATTCTTCCAACTATGCTACCTGTTGGATTTCTCTCAGAATCAATATGATATGTAACTTTATTTGCAACCGCCATCTCATACTGCATAACATAATCCTGATATGCCTTTTCTCTCGCAGCACTTGCTTCTTTATCTACCTTTAACAACTGCCGTTTGGTATCTTCCGTCAATTCTACATCTGCACCATTGACCGTAACATATCCTCTTGCAACTGCCCTGCTGACCATTGCAGAATCAGAGAAATGCACAATATAAGAATTTTCTTTATCTCCTTTTGTGATACCCAATACATCCTTTCCAGATGTTGCTGTGATTTTTTCTTGTCCGCATACCTTTTTACTTTCTGCATTCTGTTGGCTATAATGCGGATATTGGCTATATAAATTTTTCTGTCGGTCATAGATGGAACCAATCTGATTATTTAAAATGTTCATAGCCCACTGCCTTAGTAGAAGCTCTGTATCTCAAACTCTTTGAAATACAATGCTTCCATGCATTTTCTATATCGTCATGTTGATATTATTACTTTACTATCCAGCACCTCTTTGGAGTGACTGTCTCTATCAAAAAAGAAGCCAGCAGTTTACATACCACCTGATTCCAACATATACCAGTTGCACGAATAATAAGAGAAATAGCAGATTGATTGGCAATACTTCCTTTATCCAATCCCCAAAGTAGATAGCTATTGCCATACTTACAAGTATCACCATTATGGTAATCATATCCCAACAGTATTTCTTATATAGCCCTGCAATCTTTATTTCGATGAATGCCAAAAGTATTCCCACACCCACCAGACATCCACCGCAAATCAATATTCTTATCAGCCAGTTTATAATTCCAGCAACGACAGGATTGGATATTCCATCACTAATCTGTGCCACGTTCTTTCCTGCCAGTACAACCCAGCCAGCAATGGTCTGTGTGAAAGTTGCGATTGTATCAAAGAATACCACGCAATCAGAAATAAATATTTTTGACCGTATCATCTGAAAAAGAGTAGTTGATACGGAATACCATATCAGCAGAAACATCAATGCTTCATACATGGCTGTTTTTGTTTTATATCTGCCTGCCAGTTTTTCCCTCTGCATATCATACTTTTCCTTAGCTTTCAGATAAGCTGTCTGTTTACAATTCCCGCACTTTTGATAGAGTACCGGCTTTTCAACCGGTATCTCTACTTTTTTCTGATGGGAGAGTGCATAATCCCGTTCCTGTTCTGCCTGTCTCTGCTTATCTCGACATTCCTCTATCATGGCTTGGACGGTGTGTGTTTTCTCTTTCTCGCTCTGCAACAATTCTTTTGTTTTCCTCAAGTCGTTCTTTAAGGCTTGAATGTTCTCTGTTTTGTTCTCGCTGTTTAACTTCTCGTTCAAGGTCAGCGATTCGTCGAGCTGCACTTTCAGTTCCCTGATAGTCCGGTCTTTCTGGTCGAGTTCTTCCTGCATCTGCTCTGTCAGCAGAAGCAACTCTTCCAGTTGATCGTCGCTCTTTGAGTTTCTTAATTCGTTCATCAATCAACCTTCCTTTCTCTAATTGCTGTTCAAGTTCAGTAATTCGCTGTTCTGTTTCTGCAATAGCCGGTTCTCGCTGTTTAATTTCTGTGCCAATTCCTGCCATTGCTGATTTTCGTCTGTGAGTTTCTGTATCTGGTCTGTCTTTTCTTCCAGAAGCATCAACAGTTCTTCTGTATCCGGTAAGATTTGTAGCAGCTCTGACAATTCTTTCTCTAATTGCTGCAATCGTTCTTCCTGCTCCTGAAAGCACATCAGCTTCTCGTCCTTTTCCTGTATCTCCTGAAGCATCTCTGCCATGATATTCTGCTGTTCCTCTATCTGTGTAATCATTGCTTCCATCATGGGAATTACTTCTTTGCTTTCTTCTAATGTCATTCAACCACTCCCTCCACATCGACAATGCACCGGATACCTTACCAAAGGTTGCAATTACCTTTTGCAGCAGTGCATTTTGTTTTTTTATCATCTGGTTTTCCTCGACCTTCCATGAACCTTTCCTTATCTGCCCGGTGAGATATTTTTCCTCAATCTTCCTTGCATCTGCACCCTCATGAATCGTAGGGACTTTCAATTTGCCCTGTCTTTCATAAGAGCGGTGGTCAATCAGATTGTCTATGGATAAATGCCGGTTACACATCTTTGCCCATTCGCTTCGCCATAACTCACAATTCTTTGGATTGTTCCAACCGGTAGCGTCAGTCAGAACCCTTTTCCATTGTTTTCTGTTTCTTGCCCCGACTTTCTGTACTCCGTTTTCATCAAGTACCGGAATACGGATTCCATGACGGTCTGGATTTTTCTTATCCTGCCACCAGTCCGGGTGGGATTCATCAACCACGATATTTCCGTCAGTATCTCTGACAAAATCCCAGTCCTTGACTTCCTTGCTGCCCCATGAGTGGTCTGGATTGAATGGTCGCATGGTTACAAGTAAATGCACATGTGGGTTCCCGTCGCCCTTATCGTGTATGCTCCAGTCGGCACACATTCCCTCGTCCACGAAAGTCTTTTGAATATATTCGGTTGTATAATCAATCTGTTCCTGTCTGCTCCATTCTTTCGGCAGGGAAAATTCAAATGAGCGTCCAAGCTGTGCATCTGCATTTTTTTCTATCTTCAATACCTCATTCCATAGACGCTGTTTCTGAAATGTGATTTTAAACTTTTCCAGTGCGGCATCTTTATCATCCGCTCTTTTATAACGGATAGACTGTTGAAACCTTTTTATATTTTCTTCCGGTACATGCAGCCATTCAGGAGGTGCATTTTCGCACATCATCAGACTGGTGTAGACGACTTCCTTTTTGGAAGTATAGTAACTGATTCTGCCTGTTTCCTCATTCTTCATCACATCTCCATTAAGATATGCCGATGCGGATATGACAGATTTTCCTTTACTGCGCCCGACAATCTTTACTGTAAAGTGAAATATCGCCATGATACGATTCCCCCTTTCTGCCGTATCCGGCATTGATTTCCGACAGCATCTTCTTCTGGTTTGGCAGAAGTGAAGCTGTCGGAACGCCCTCTGCGCAAGAGTGCCCCCTGCGGCATGAGCAGGTCTGGCTGAAAGCCCCGCCGACGGAACGAGCCCGGCAAGCGTAAGCGCAGACCGGTTGCCACTTGTGGCAAACTTATAAGGACGACCTCTGGTTGTCCATAAGTGCGCCCTTCATTCAAAGGCAATGAAGGGAATGGAAAAACCACTCCCTCCGCCATTACACTTCCTCCATATCTGTAAGTGGCTCTTTCTGCATCGCCTTTGAGAAAAACTTTCCGTTTGTTTCCTGCCTTTTTAAGAAGCCTATCAACTTTGGTAAATCTTCCTCCTCAATCGGACAGCCAAGAACCGATTCCACCGCACCGCCAATCTGACAGAGCCTGTGGGTTCGTTTTTTACTTTCCTCGGCTTTCTTTCTCTTTTCCAGTTCCTTTCGCTGTGCAATGAGCTTTTTGGTAGCTTCGATGCTTTCCTGTTCCTTTTTCTCTAATGCACGTATTCTTTCTTCATAAGTCTTTGTTGATTTCGCCATATCGTCTTCATCCTTTCTCTTATAATCAAATCTTGCTCTGCTAAGATTTGGCACACGATTCTGGTCAGCTCTGTTGACATAATTCCAATCAGAATCGTGGTGCATCCTTGCGGAGCATTATCTTGTCGATGTTTTTCCGACAAGATAAACATTAGTTCCCGGTTGCATATCAGGAGAAGCACATGGTATAATCCTCTTGCGTGTAGGTATATCATGGCTTCGGTCTGATAGAACCTTTGGCGGTTTCGTAGGAAGCCGCCTTTTTAAGTTGCCACATTTCTTGTGACAGTTTTTACATTTCCTTTATCCCTCAGATCTCGCCCCTCGTTGGCTTCCATGAACTTTTCCAGAATGTCAGTTTTAATAAGGACTTTTCTTCCGACTTTTAATACCGGAAGTTTCTTCCATTCAACCAGCTTTCTCAAAGTGTTTCTGCCAATTCCTGTATAGTCGGCTGCTTCCTCGATGGATAATGCAATCTTTCTTTCCGTCATCTTGTCACCTCCTTATGAATTGCATTATGCAATTTTTGTTGTGCTGTTAGTATAGCGGTTTTATATTGTGTTGTCAAGCGTTATGAAATTTTAAAAATAATTATTATATTGCATATTGCAATTATGTGAGGTACATGCTATAATTCATACATACCGAAAAAGGAGGCAATCAGCATGAAAGATAAAGAACTACGCAAGCTGATAGGCAGCAGGGCAAAACAGCGTCGTCTGGAATTAAATCTGACACAGCCTTATGTTGCAGAGAAGATGGGAGTTACCGCTTCCACAATCCTGCGTTATGAGAATGGTTCGATTGACAATACCAAAAAGATGGTGCTGGAAGGTCTTTCGGAAGCACTTCATGTATCTATTGAATGGCTCAGAGGGGAAACCGATGAATACGAAACCGATATTACGGATAAGAAAGAATTACAGATTCGTGATGCAATGGGCGATATTCTCAAACAGTTACCTCTCGACCTTAGTAAAAAGGAAGATGCTTTTTCCAAAGATTTACTGCTGTTGATGTTAAAGCAATATAACCTGTTTCTGGAATCATTCCAGTTTGCCTGCAAGAATTACAAGGGCAACACGAATGAAGCTGATATTGCAAAAGTAATGGGGTTTGAATCGAATGATGAATATAACGAGATTATGTTTCTCCGGGAGATCACCCACACTGTTAATGCCTTTAACGACATGGCAGATATCGTAAGGCTTTATTCCAAGAAACCGGAAATGGCAGAACAAAGGCTTGAAAATCTTTTATCAGAAGTTTTGTATGAGGATTCCGATTCGGTATAGAACGACAACCGGAGTTATGATATACTTACACGCAAGAAGCATTTCATCAGTTCCGATTGTCTGATATCGAAAGGAGACACACGATTATGGCAAAAGGATCTGTAAGAAAAAAAGGAAAGAAATGGTACTACCGCTTCTATGTAGAAGATGCAAGCGGCAATCTGGTTCAGAAAGAATACGCTGGAACAGAAAGTAAAAGTGAAACGGAAAAACTGCTCCGTCAGGCAATGGATGATTACGAAAGCAAGAAATTCATTGCAAAGTCGGAAAATATTACAATTGGAGAATTACTTGATATATGGGCAGAGGAAGAATTAAAGACAGGTACTCTCAGTAATGGGACAGTCCAGAATTACCTCGGTGCTATTACCAATATCAAGAAACATCCAATTTCAGAAAGAAAGCTGAAAAATGTAACATCTGAGCATTTACAAGCCTTCTTCGATCTGCTTTCCTTTGGTGGCACTTATCCCGATGGTTCAGAAAGAAAAGGTTACAGCAAAGATTACATTCGTTCTTTCTCGGCAGTATTACAGCAGTCATTCCGGTTTGCAGTATCACCAAAGCAATATATCACTTTCAATCCGATGCAGTATATTAAGCTGAAATACCAGACGGATGAGGTTGACCTGTTTTCTGATGATGACATGGATGGCGATATACAGCCAATTCCACGAGAGGATTATGAAAGACTGATTGAATTTCTACAGGATTACAATCCACCGGCAATACTTCCAATCCAGATAGCTTATTATGCAGGACTTCGTATCGGTGAAGCCTGTGGTCTGGCATGGCAGGATGTAAATCTTGAAGAACAGTGCCTTACGATCAGACGCAGTATCCGCTATGATGGTTCAAGACATAAGAACATCATCGGACCAACCAAACGAAAAAAGGTAAGGATTGTTGATTTTGGAGATACGCTGACTGAGATTCTTCGCAATGCCCGAAAGGAACAGCTTAAAAACCGGATGCAGTACGGAGAACTTTACCACAAAAACTACTACAGAGAAGTAAAAGACAAAAACAGAGTTTACTATGAGTTCTATCATTTGGACGGAACAGAGAGTGTTCCAGAAGATTATAAGGAAATATCCTTTGTCTGCTTAAGACCGGATGGAAGTCTGGAACTGCCAAGTACGTTAGGAATTGTTTGCAGGAAGATTGCTCAGAAACTGGATGGATTTGAAGGATTTCATTTTCACCAGCTGCGACACACCTACACAAGCAACCTTCTGGCAAATGGAGCAGCACCAAAGGATGTGCAGGAACTGTTAGGACACTCAGATGTCAGTACCACAATGAATGTCTACGCTCACTCCACGAGAAAAGCCAAACGGGAATCAGCAAAGTTACTTGATAAAGTGGCAGGCAACGACTAAATAAAACTTTCCCTTATTTCCCTTACGATTATCTCATAAGGGCAAAAATAAGGGAAAATACATATCATTTCACTAATGAATGGGCTGAAAAGCCTGTAAAATAGGGAAAGTTAGAAAGATATTTCGGCAAACCGGAATTTATTCATTTAATTCAGCCTCAATTTCTTCAATGGTAGGCATACTACCTTTGAATTCTTCTGGTATAAGTTTTGATAATTCATAACTAGAAATACCAAGTGGTTGGCTAGTAGATTCTAATGCATACTGGGCTTCTACTTTATCCATATCTTTACAAATCAGAAGTCCCAAAGTAGGGTTATCAGCTTCTGTTTTCATCTGATGATTAACAGCCACAACATAAGTTCCCAATTGACCTGCGTAAGAAGAATCAAATTTTCCTGTCTTTATTTCTACAACAACATAGCAATGTCTTTGCGTATTGTAAAATAACATGTCTATAAATTTTTCAGAATCTCCTACCTCAATTCTCACTTACCTGCCCATATAAGCAAAGCCAGTACCTAACTCCATAAGGAAATTATTAACTTTCTCTATAAGCGCATCCTTTAGTTCCTTTTCATCATACCTTTCACGCAAAGTCAAAAAATCAAAATTATATGGATCCTTCGTAATTGCTTGTGCTAAATCGCTCTGTTCTATCGGAAGTGTATTAGAAAAGTTAGTTATTGCTTTGCCCTGGCGTTCATACAAATCCGTTCCTAAGAAATTTAGTAAAACATCTCTTGACCAATTGTTTTCAATAGTTTTTCTGATATAAAACAATGCCTTTGCAGAATTTCCTTTGCATTTATCAAGTATTATTTTGTTATGTCCCCATGGAATTCTAAAAATGATTTGTAAATCATCCCCAACTTGGGGACGATTTGCATCTATAATCAATTCGTCCTCAACCTGAGGACAAATCACTGCGTCAGGATACATCTCATAAAAGTATCTCATATATTTCAAATTAGTTGGAGAAAATGATTTCACATCTGGCAAAATGGATTTCAAATCGTCACTCACCGTTTTATAGAAGCCCATTCCATATCCGAATTGTTCACTCATAGATGAAATGCCCTTACCAAGTTTCCAATAAAATCTTAGCATCTCATCATTTATCTTCATAGAAGCCCTGATTTGGCTTTTTCTAAAATCATTGGATATTCCGGCAATCCACTCCTTATATTCATTATCAGCCTTAATCAACTCACTCATATATAATCCTTTCTAATGTGTCAGTTCGATAACTTCCGATTGAACAAAATCGCTGCGCGATGGCCTGCCAAGGCTGTGGCGCAGTTTTATTTTT
>ENA-OYZE01000418-OYZE01000418.1-human-gut-metagenome-genome-assembly--contig:-NODE-418-length-13946-cov-8.804046_pt1 | contig 13946 bp, 12 predicted proteins | sample MGYA00243259_ERZ653469 | MGnify/ENA primary metagenome ERZ653469 (study PRJEB26926, sample SAMN06164913) | human gut metagenome | biome: ENVO:00009003; feature: ENVO:2100002; material: ENVO:00002003...
ATCGTCGGCAGCGTCAGATGTGTATAAGAGACAGGGGTTTCCCTCCGTTCCCCTCATGCTCGTGCGGCCCGATCTTTCCTTTACCCTCATCGAGAGCACGGGCAAAAAGTGCGATTTTCTTTCGGCCGTCAAGGAGAAGTTTTCTCTTCCCGCAAAAATCCTGCATATCCGTGCGGAGGAGGGCGGGCGCGATCCCCTGCTCCGCGAACAGTTCGACGTCTGCTGTGCGCGCGCCGTGGCGCGGCTGAATACCCTCTCGGAATATTGCCTCCCCTTTGTCAGGGAAGGAGGCGCATTTCTTGCCTATAAGGGGGCGGGCGCGGCGGAAGAGGTCGCGGAAGCAAAGCGCGCTCTCTCCGTTCTCGGCGGAGGAGAGGTGAAGATGTGCTCTTATTCCCTTCCCGGCGGGATGGGAGAGAGGACGATCGTTTTTGTCAGGAAGACAAAGCCGACGCCTGCAAAGTATCCGCGCGGCAGAGGAAAGGAGCGGAGCGCCCCTCTATGAGTGAAAGAGAAAAGGTCGTCGCCCTTACGGGGCATCGGGAATTGGACGCCTTCGATGAGAACGAGCTCGCCTATGAACTCGAGAGGCTGACGGAGGAGGGTTATACCGCTTTTTTGTGCGGCATGGCGCAGGGGTTCGACCTGCTCGCCTTAAAGCTCCTCGTCGCCCTCAAACAAAAGAAGAAGCTCTATCTCGAAGCGTGCGTGCCCTTCGAAGGGCATGAAAACAGTCTTTCCCGGGCCACGAGGGAGAGGTATCTCGAACTTCTCTCGGCGTGCGACAGAAAGACGGTGCTCTTTCCCGCCTATTGCGCGGGGTGCTATCTCGCGCGTGACAGATACATGGTAGATAGTGCCGATCTCGTGCTCGCCCACTGCGAAAAAGAGACGGGCGGCACCGCCTATACCGTCAATTATGCAAAAAAACGGGGCGTTCCCGTGCGCTATATCTAAGGAGGTCATCATGAACTGGCTTTCACAGCTTACCCCCATCGAACACGTCTTTTTCTGGCTCGCCGTTGCGGCGAGCGTGGCGCTCGTCGTACAGATCATCCTGCTCATCGTCTCGTTCGGAGGCGGGGGAGACAGTGATTTCACCGATTTTGACGGCGATATGGATACGGACGGCGGGCTTTCCTTCTTCACCGTCAAGGGCATCACGGCGTTCTTCGCCCTCGGCGGCTGGTGCGGGTTTGCCGCGGCGAGCTATCTGCCCGATAACATCTGGGCGCCCATCCTCATCGCGGTCGCGACGGGTGCAGTCGCGCTCGTTGCCGTCGGGTTTGCGATGCGCGGCGTCGCCAAGCTGCAATGCTCGGGCAACGTCGTCAAAGAAAAGCTCGAGGGTCTGACGGCGACCGTCTATGTCTCCGTTCCGCCCGCGCGGACGGGAAGGGGCAAGGTCACGCTCACCGCGCAGGGAAGATACATGGAGATCGACGCCGTCACCGACGAAGAGGAGCGCATCCCCGTCGACGTGGAAGTGGAGATCGTTTCCTATAAAGAAGATTTCGCCGTCGTGAAGAGAAAATAAGAAATTCCCGCAAAATTCGCCGAAGCGACTTTAACGGGAGCCCTAAAATTATCCCACAAAGCTTTTGCTGCGCAAAATCTTTATGGGAGCCCTATGACTCCTTCCGCCTCACTTTGGGCTTAACAACCCTTCCGGCTTGCCGAAGGCAAGCCACCTCCCCTTACACAGGGGCGGCTATATTAAGGTAAAAAATCAAAATAAGGAGAGAATACTATGCCCCCTGCAATCGTTGCCGTTATCGTGATCGTGGTGCTCATCGCCTTCATGATCCTGCTCACCGTCGCGGTGCGCTACAAGACCTGCCCGCCCGACAAGATCCTCATCATCTACGGTAAGATCAGCCCCAATCCTGACGGCACTTACCGCTCTGCCAAGTGCGTGCACGGCGGCGCGTCCTTCGTCATGCCTTTCTTCCAGAAGTACACCTTCATGGACCTGACGCCGCTTGCGATCTCCGTCGACCTCAAAAGCGCTCTTTCCAAACAGAACATCCGCATCGACGTTCCCAGCATCTTCACGGTGGGCGTTTCCACCGATCCCGGTATCATGCAGAACGCTGCGGAACGCCTCAGGATGCTCTCTTTGCAGCAGATCTCGGACCTCGCGCGCGACATCATCTTCGGTCAGCTGCGTCTCGTCATCGCGACGATGAACATCGAGGAGATCAACGCCGATCGAGATAAGTTCCTCGAAGCTATCTCGCGGAACGTCGAGGGCGAGCTCAAAAAGGTGGGGCTTCGGCTCATCAACGTCAACGTGACGGATATCACCGACGAATCGGGCTATATCATCGCCCTCGGCAAGGAAGCCGCCGCGAAGGCCATCAACGACGCGAAGATCAGCGTCGCCGAAGAGGACAAGAAGGGTTCCATCGGCGAAGCGAACGCGAAGATGGAACAGCGCATCCGCGTGGCGGAAGCGGAATCTGCCGCGATCGACGGCGAAAACAAGGCGAAGGCGGATATTGCGCTCTCCCGCGCTCTCTTGCGTGAAAAGGAAGCGGAGGCGAGCCGCCTTGCCGTCACCGCCGAAAAGGTGAAGGAAGCGCAGGCGCTCGAAGAGAGCTATGCCGCGCAGGAAAAGGCGGAAGTTTCGCGTGCTTCGCGCGAGAAGGCGACGAAGGAAGCGGACGTCATCGTCGCCGCCGACATCGAAAAGCGCAAATTGGAGATCGAGGCGGAAGCCGTCGCCGAACAGATCAGGCGCAAGGCGCAGGGCGAAGCGGACGCTATCTATTCGAAGATGAGCGCCGAGGCGCGCGGTATCATGGAAAAGCTCACCAAGCAGGCGGAAGGTATGGATGCGCTCGTGAAAAGTGCGGGCTCTTCCGACGAAGCGGTGCGCCTTCTCATTGCCGATAAGCTCGAAGCCATCGTCGCCGAGCAAGTCAAGGCGATCGCGGGCGTCAAGATCGACAAGGTCACCGTGTGGGACAACGGCGCTTCTTCCGACGGCAAGACGGCGACCGCGGGCTTTTTGAGCGGGCTTTTGAAGAGCCTGCCGCCCCTCGAAGATATTTACCGCATGGCGGGGCTGGAGATGCCCGAACTCCTCGCGCCCAAGAAGGTCGGCGAAGCCGAACAGGCGGGTAACAATACTGCCGCCCAAGGGAATGCCGCACAAGGTGCTGCGGCTCCGGAAGCGTAAACCGAACAAAAGAAGAGCCGCGCTCCGAAATGGAGCGCGGCGTTTTTATGCCGTATCATTCAAAGTACAATGCCGAAGGCGGTGCCCGTCGTTTCAAGTTCGTGCCGTAAGAGGGCGGCGGCGTATTCCCAGACGTCGGAAGGGGAAAAGAGGTGTCTGATTTTCCACTTCCGCACAAAAGCGGCGTACTTTTTTTCGGGCGAGGGGAACTTTTTCTCGCCGTTGACGCAGACGAGCAGGGCGCGCTCTTTGGGGGAGAGAACGCGGTATTCGAGGTAATTGCCCGCGTCCTTTCTGAAACGGTAGATCTGCGTGCAGGTGGAGTCGGTGCCCTTCGAATAATCGCGCTCGAACAAAAAGCCGCGTTCTAATAAAAAGGTAAAATATTGTGCGATCTTTTCGTCTTCCGTCATTGTGTGCCTCCTTTTTTAGGATTTTGTTTTATTATAGCACAGCGGGCGGGGTTTGTCTACTTTCGGATGGGAGGCTTATCACAATGAAAAAGGGAAAGGACGATGCTCAAATAGCACCGTCCTTTTCGGGTCACAGAGCAGCAACAGGGATACCGATGTCAAAATTGTAACACTAATATTAGTGTATGTCAAGGGAAATACGGAATTTTTCCGTAAAATATTCCCATGACCTTGGGCGATAACATCAAGTATTTTCGAAAACTCAACGGGATGAGCCAGCAGGCGTTTGCCGAAAAGATGCAAACGACGCAGCAGCGCGTCAGCGAATGGGAGCGCGGCAAGGTCGAGCCCTCCCTTTATAACCTCATGCGGATGCTCAAAGTGTTTTCCATCACCTTCGAGGAACTGACGGAAGGGCTGGAAGAGAAGTGAATGCAGGGTGCTTGGGGGCGGTGTGGGCTTAACAACCCCTCCGGCTTGCTGCCTCAGCAAGCCTTCGGACAGCGCGCCACCTTCTCGCGCGGTAGAGACCGCGCTCGGTCAGGGAATGCCCCGAACAATGGGGCATTCCCAAGCTCGCAGGCGGCAAAAAGCCCACCGGGCTCTTTGCAAGAAAACGCCTGCTCACCCCTTACACAGGGGAGGCTAAAATAGAGTAACTCCTACCGTCTGCTCCGCAGGCACCTCCCTCAGAGAGGGAGGTAAGGAGAAAAAGCATTTGGTCGCTCTTAGGGAGGAGGCTAAATTGTGGATTCAACAACCCTTCCGTCAGGCTCGTTCCTCGCCTGACACCTCCCTCTTATATAGGGCTCCCGCAAAGATTTTGCGAAGCAAAAGATTTGTGGGAAGAGGAGCAGCGAGCATCGGAGCAAAGCCGCGAGTAAAACAAGCGGCTTGCGAATTTTGCTCCGCTGCGACGAGGAGGCTATAATAAGGAATTACAAATACTTTGAGGCGATGGTTTGGGCGATGCGGAGGCCGTCGGCGGCGGCAGAGGTGATGCCGCCCGCGTATCCGCAGCCCTCGCCGCAGGGGTACACGCCCGAAATGCCCTCCGCCTCGAAATTTTCGCCGCGCAGGATGCGGACGGGAGAGCTCGTGCGCGATTCGACGCCCGTCAACACGCCCTCATATGAGGAAAAGCCCGAAAGGCGCAGCGCCATATCGGGAATGGCGGCGCGGAGAGACACGCACAAAGCGGGGGGAAGGTAGGCGTCAACGGGTGCAAAGGCAGTGCCGCGCGCATAGGAGGGCCTGACCTCGCCGAAGTAGTAGCTCTCCTTCTTTGCGAGAAAGTCGCCCACGAGCTGCGCGGGGGCGAGATATCCGCCGCCCGCCGCAAGGTACGCGGCGCGCTCGATCTTGCGCTGGAAGGCGACGCCCGCCAAAGCGCCCTCGCCGAAGTCTTCCTTCTTCACCTGCACGACGAGCGCGGAATTGGCGTTCTTTTCGTCGCGGGCGAAGTTGCTCATGCCGTTGACGACGACGCCCCCCTCTTCGGACGCGGCAGGGATGACGACGCCGCCGGGGCACATACAGAAGGTGAATACGGCGCGCTCTGCGGCGTGCGAGACGAGCTTGTAGTCGGCGGGCGGGAGCGCCGCGTAGCCTTCGCCGTACTGAGCCCGCGAGATGCGCGATTGCAGATGCTCGATGCGCACCCCCACCGCGAAGTCCTTCGCCTCCATCAAAAAGCCCCTGTTTTGCAGCAGCTCGAAGGTGTCGCGCGCGCTGTGGCCGACGGCGAGGACGAGGAGAGAGGCTTCCTCCCACGCGCCGTTCACGGAGATGGCGGTGAGTGCGCCGTCTTTTATACGCACGTCGTCGAGCTTGCTGCCATATCGGATGGCGCCGCCGTGCTCCAGAATATAGCGGCGCATATTGGCGATGACGAGGCGGAGCTTGTCGCTGCCGATGTGCGGGCGGCCGAGATAGGCGATCTCTTCGGGCGCGCCGAATTCCACGAACGTTTCTAAAATTTCGCGGTGGAAGGCGCTATTGGTCTGCGTGTAGAGCTTGCCGTCCGAAAAGGTGCCCGCGCCCCCTTCGCCGAACTGCACGTTGCTGTCGGGAGCAAGCACGCCCGTCTGAAAGAAGTTTGCGATGTCCTCGGCGCGCTCTTCGACGGGTCTGCCGCGTTCGAGGAGGACGGGCTCCATGCCGTGACGGATGAGGCGAAGGGCGCAGAAGAGCCCCGCGGGGCCCGCGCCCGCGATGAACACTTTGGGCGCGGGGCGCGTGATGCGGGGGTAGGTGCGCGCGGGCGGCTGTTCGGGGCGCGAGGAGCACTCCACCGAATACACCCACTTGATGTTGGACTTGTCGCGCGCGTCGAGCGATTTTTTGAGGATGCGGAAATAGCGGACGGGCGCGTGCAGCTTGCGTTCGCACAGTTTGAGAAGTTCCGCCTCCTTCTTGCCGGGGCGCAGGGTGAGGTTGTGATAAATTACAGGCATAAAAGCGCCTCCGAAGCAAGATGAGCGGACGTGAACGCCCATTGCAGGTTATAACCGCCGCAGTCGCCGTCGACGTTGAGCATCTCGCCCGCGAAGAAGAGATCGGGCACAAGGCGGCTTTCGAGCGCCTCTTTGACCTCGGAGAGAGGCACGCCGCCCCGCGTCGCCTGCGCGTAAGCAAAGCCGAGCGTGCCCTTGACGGTGACGGGGAAGCCCTTCAAAAGGGCGGCAAGGCGGCATTTTTCCCCTTCGCTCTTCTTGTAGAGGAAGCGCCCGAGCCCGTTGTTGACGAGGCATAAAAGGCAGTCTGCCCCCTCCCCCTTTTCAAGCGCGGAGAGGATGCGGCCTTTCGGAACGTCGGGCAGAAGATCGAGAAGGACGGTGTCGCCCGCCTCGGCATAGGAAGAGGCGCGGAAGGCGGCGTCGCCCGAAAGCCCGCTCTCCGTGAAGAGCACGTCGCCCCGCACGCGGCAGACTTCCCTGCCCGCGCGAAGGACGGTGAGAACGGCGTCGATGCGGATGCCCTTGAGCCCGCGCACTTCGTTTGCATCGCATTTTAATTGCACGAGGACGGGAGACAAGGGCAGCACCGTATGCCCCAGAGGCTTTACGAGAGAGAACGCCGAGCCGTCCGTGCCGAAGTTGGGCGCGGCGCACCCGCCCGCCGCGAGAAGGACAGCATGGAAGCGTTCCGTCCCCGCCGCCGTAGAAAGAGCAAAGCCGTTTTTCTCCCGTTTGAGGGAAGTAACTTGGGAAGAGAGGCGGATGTCGGTATTCAGGCGGGCAAGTTCGCGGCGAAAAAGGTCGGTGATCGCGGACGCCTGCCGCCCCGCAGGATACACCCTGCCGCGCGCATCGGGCAGAAAGACGCCGCCCAGAGTTTCGAGAAAGGCGATCGTCTCTTCCGCGCCGAAGCGCTCGAGGGCGCGGGCGAGAAGGGCGGGCTCGTCTGTGTGATAGTGTTCTGCCCCCATGTGAAGGTTGGTGACGTTCCCCTGCCCGTTGCCCGTTGCGGACAGCTTGCGGCCGAGGCGTTCTCCCCGTTCGAAGAGGGTGATGTGTTTTCCCGCCTGAGATAAGCGGACGGCGGCCGTGAGCCCTGCGGCTCCCCCGCCGATGACGGCAATGCGATCCATGCGAACATTTTACAGCAAATGAAAAAATTTGTCAATGATTGACAGACTGCGATTTTTATGATATAATATCAGTGATTTGAAACTATGGGGGGAACGTATGAAGAAAAGCCCTACGGTGAAAGTGAAAGTGACGCCGCTCAAGGAAGACGAGGAAAAGAAAGCCGCAAAGGCTGCCGTGAAGACGGAGAAAGCCGCAAAGGCCGCCGGAAAGACGCCTGCAAAGAAAGAAGCTGCCCCGAAGACGGGACAGGCGGTCAAAACCAAACCCGGACGACCCGCTCCGAACGCGGAGAAAACGGAGAAACAGGAGCAGAAGGGCTACAGCGGCAAGTGGGTCATCTCCCCCATGAACGGAGGATATACCTTCGAGCTGCGCGCCTCCAACGGGGAGAAGATGCTCTCGGGCGGGTACTATACGACGCTCGCGGGGGCGAAGGGCGGCATCGAGACATATAAGAACAACATCAAAAAGGGGAATTTCCGCATCGTGCAGACCAAGATGGGAGACTATATCTTCCAGCTCCTGAACGCGAACGGGAAGCTGCTTGCCTACGGCGCCGACTACAACACGCGCGCAGGCTGCGAGAGCGCGCGCGATTCTACCCGCCGCTTCGCCGCGACCGCGCCCGTCGAAGTTTCGGAGCAATAAAAATTCAGCCGAAACGGTTGACAAAGCGGAAAAAGCGTGATAAACGAAAAGAGCAACAGAGGGACGCTGCATTTCAGCGGTCAGCCCCGAGTTCTGTGAAATAACCGTCTCCGACAGGTACCAGCTATACGGGCGGTTATTTTTTTATGATCGGAAGGCGGACTCCTTCCGTCCTGTTGTCCGACATTCGTCGGACAACAGGACACCGTCTCGCGCGGTTTCCACCGCGCGAGACGGTGCCGAACGAAGTGAGGCGGGAGGGTTGTAAAGATCGAATTTCCGCGTGCACAACAACCCCTCCGTCTTGCCTACGGCAAGACACCTTCTCGCGCGGTAGTGCCCGCGCTCGGTCAGGAAACTGCACGTTCCATGTGCCGTTTCCAAGTTCGCAAGTGGGCAAAGTCACACCGTGGCTTTGCCAAGAAAGCACTTGCTCACCCCTTGCACAGGGGAGGCTAAATTGTGGAATTTACTCCCCCCGTCTCATCATCGGCATACGCCGAATGATGAGCCACCTCCCCGAAGAGGAGGCTAAATTGTGGAATTTGGCAGATCAAGACAGCACTTGCTCGCCCTCAAAGAGGGAGGCAAGAGAAAAGAGAAAAATTTTGCCGCGGCGGTCCGTATGGGCCGCCGCGGCGTCTTTCAAAAAATTATTCTTCGGGGGTGGCGCGGACGATCTCGCGCGAGGAGGCGATGACGGAAAAGAGCTCCTTCAAGGCGTCGGTGTCGGCGAATTCGATCATGCCCTCGTCGGCAAGTTCGGCAAACTTCGGGTCGATGGGAAGGCGCGCCGCCGCGGGGAACTTGTGCTCCATAGCAAGCGCCGCCGCCTTGCTCGCCCCGAAGGGCTCGATCGTCCTGCCGCAGCCGGGGCAGGTGAGATAGCTCATGTTCTCGACAAGCCCTAAGACGGGGACTTTCATCATATCTGCCATGTTGACCGCCTTTTTGACGATCATTTCGACAAGGTCCTGCGGGGTGGTGACGATGACGACGCCGCTCAACGGGATGCTCTGGAAGACGGTGAGCGGCACGTCGCCCGTTCCCGGGGGCATATCGATGAACATGATATCGACGTCATCCCACACGACGTCCGTCCAGAACTGCTGCGCCGCGCCCGCGATGAGGGTGCCGCGCCAGATGACGGGGTCGTCTTCATGCTCTAAAAGCGAGTTCATCGACATCATCTGGATGCCGCTCTTCGAGACGAGGGGATAGATCTCCCCTTCCGTGCCGCGCGCCCTTTCGTGCACGCCGAACATTTTGGGGATAGAAGGGCCCGTGATGTCGGCATCGAGCACCGCCGTGCGGAGGCCGAGCTTGTTTGCGTGCGCAGCTAAAAGCGCCGTGACGAGCGATTTGCCCACGCCGCCCTTGCCGCTCGCGACGGCGACGACGCGCTTTACTTTTGCGTCGGGGTGAAGGGGCTTGATGAAGGACTGCTTATCGCGCGAGGAACAGTTGCTGCTGCAGGAGGAGCAGTCGTGCGTACATTCTGCCATAGATCTTTGCTTCCTTATCGTTTTTCTCGCCCATTGTACTCCCTTTTCGGCGCAAAGTCAAATCATTTGCGCATATTGAGGGCGTAGTAGCGGCCGCGGCGCGCCATGAGCTCTTCGTGCGAGCCCTCTTCGGCGATGCCCTTGTCGGCAATGTAGAGGATGCGGTCTGCCTTGCGGATGGTGGAAAGGCGGTGGGCGACGATGAACGCCGTCTTGCCCGCGAGGATGGTGTCGAGCGCGCCTTGGATCAAAAGTTCGGTCTCCGAGTCGATGGCGCTCGTCGCTTCGTCCAGAATGATGATGCGGGGGTTTTTGAGCACGATGCGCGCGAAGGAGATGAGCTGCTTTTCCCCCGCCGAGAGCCCTTCGCCGCGCTCGCCGAGCTGAGAGGAAAAGCCTTCGGGGAAGCGGGCGGCGACGCGGTCGGCATAGATGCGCCTAGCTGCCTCGATGCACTCCTCGTCCGTCGCTTCGGGGGTGCCGTAGCGGATGTTATCTAAAATGCTGCCGCGGAAGAGGAAGGGCTCCTGCATGAGGACGCCGATCTCCTTGCGCAGGGAATGCAGCGTGACGTCCTTGACGTTGTGCCCGTCGACGGTGACGCTCCCCTCCCCCACGTCGTAAAAGCGGGTCAAAAGGTTGATGACCGTCGTCTTGCCCGCGCCCGTCGGGCCGACGAGGGCGATCTTTTCGCCCGGGCGGACGTGCAGATCGAAGTGTTCGAGGACGGGGATGCCCGGCTCGTAGCCGAAGGTGACGTCGTTGAAGTCTACCCTGCCTTCGATGTCGTGCAGAACGGCGGCGTCCTTTTTATCGGCGATGGAGACGGGGGTGTCGATGGTCTCGTAGATGCGCTCTAAATTCGCCGAGACCTGCGCGAGCTGCTGCAGAATGGCGGTGATCTGCAAAAGCGGCTCCGAGCACAGCCCCATGTAGAGGAGGAAGGCGATGACGGTGCCTGCGATCGCGGTGTCGCCCCCCGACAAAAGGGCGAAGGCGACGGCGTAGAGGGCGAGCGTGCCCGCGTTCCAGAAAAATTCCGAGACGGGCGCGTTGAGCTCGTTGCGGCGCACGATCTTCATCCACGTTTTGAAGCTGTCCTGCTGGAGGTCGTAGTAGACCTTTTGGTTGAAATCGGAGCGGTTGTAGTTCTTGATGACCTTCTCGCCCATGATAGATTCGACGATGAAGGCGTTGCGGTTGCTGTTCTTGGCGCGGTGCTTGCGGAAGAGCTTCCTCACCGCCGATCTGATGAGCAGAACGCACAGCGTGAGCGGGATGAGCGCCGCGTAGACGACTGCGGTGAGGAGCGGGCTGATGCAGAGCATGAGCACGGTGCCGACAATGATCTTAAGGACGCTGACGATGGCATCGAGGAGATAGGACGTGAAGAAGTCGGCGAGCTCGTTGATGTACTCGGTGACGCGGATGGAGATCTTGCCTGCGGGGCGGGTGTCGTAGTACTCGAAGGGGAGCTCCTGCAAGTGCGAGAAGATCTCGCGGCGCAGATCGGTGATGATGCCGTGCCCCACCGTGCCCATGACGGAGCGATAGAAGTAGGGAAGGAGCGCCGTCAGAAGCCCGATGGCGGCGAGCCCCGCCATATACAAGACAAAGGTGCGGAGGCGGTCTTCCTGCATCGGGATGACCTCGTTGATGACCGCGCGGATGATGGCGGGCGGAAGAAGAGAGAGCACCGAGGAGAAGATGAGAAGGAAGAGCGCCGTCAAAAACAGCTTTTTATAGGGCGCGATGCGCTTTAAGATACGGCCGAGGTACTTGACGTCGACTTTGTCCGTCTTGACCTCTTCATCCATGAAATAGGTGTTGCGCTTCACAGTTCCGCCCTCCCGTAAGAAGAATCATCGAGTTGTCCGTCGCTCATCTGCAAGTGATAGACCGCCGCGAACGCGCCGTTCTTTTGGATGAGCTCTTCCGCGGTGCCCCGTTCGATGATCTCGCCGTCGCGGAGATAGATGATCTCGTCGCAATCGAGGACGGAAGAGACGCGGTGCGCGGCAATGACGAGCGTGCTTTCGGGGCAGTGTTCCTTGATGGAAGTGAGCACGCGGCGCTCCGTCGCCATGTCGAGCGCGGAGGAGGCGTCGTCGAGGACGAGGACGGGCGCGCCCTTGATGAGCGCCCGCGCGATGGAGAGGCGCTGCTTCTGCCCGCCCGAAAGCCCCACACCGCGCTCGCCCACCACCGTCTCGTAGCCCGCTTCGAGCTTGCCGATGAACTGATCGGCCTGCGCGATCTGCGTGGCGCGCACGACTTCTTCTTCGGGGATGTCGGGATGCGCGAAGGCGATGTTGGCATCCACCGTGTTGGAGAAGAGGAAGACGTCCTGGAAGACGTAGGCGAACTCCGAACGGAGCGCTTCTAAAGGATACTCGCGAATGTCGGTGCCGTCGAGGGTGATGTCCCCCGCCGTCACGTCGTAGATGCGGCTCAGGCTCTTTAATAGCACCGATTTTCCGCTGCCCGTGCCGCCCATGACGCCCAGCTTCTTGCCGTAGGGAAGATCGAGCGTGATGTGCTTTAAGACGGGCTTTTCGCCGAGGGTCAGGGAGACGTCCTCAAAGCGGAAGTGCGGCTTTTGCGGTGCGGTGCGGGCGGCGCGGCTGTCGTGGATGGCGCCCTCTTCGGTGAGGAACTTTTTGAGGCGTGCGCCCGAGACGAGCTGGTTCTGCATCATGTAGAAGGAGCGGCTGATCTGCATGATGTGCGAGATGATCTTGGTGACGTACGTCGTCGCCGCCGTGAGCGCGCCGAGGGCGATATTGTCGCTCAAAACGAGCGCAAACGCCACGCAGACGGTGCCCACATACCCCACCTGCTGGCAGAGCGTGAAGATGCTGTTGTACTTGGCGGAGAGCTTGGCTTCCTTCCGATTGAGCGCATAGACGCGCTCGTTGTCGCGGTCGAACTTGTGCATCTCCGTCTCCTCGCCCGCGAAGGAACGCACGATACGCACGGCGTCGATGTTCTCCTGCACCGTCAAATTGATGGCGGAATAGCTCTCGCGGATCTCCTTGAAGAGCAGCTTTGCCTGTTTCAGATAGCGCACGAGCGCGGCCGTGAAGAAGGGCGCGACGGCGACGGGGAGAAAGAGAAGCCGCCAGTCGAGCATGGTGAGCGTAACGACGGAGAGCACGATGACGATGACCGAATCGAAGATGTTGAGGAGCATACGCGAATACAGCTCCTTGAAGGAGATGGTATCGCGGTTCATCGTGGTGAGGAGCTCGCCTACGTTGTAGCGGGAGAGCGTTTCGCCGTCGAGCTCCAAAAGCTTGGCGTACGTTTCGGCGCGGAGAGTGCACTCCATGGCGACGCCGCACCACTGGAAGGTGACGTTCTTCGCATAGAGGAGCACGATGCGGACGAGGAAGACGCCCGCAAAAATGAGGACAAGGTGCAAAAAGAGCTCCCCCGAAGCGGGCGCGCCGAGGCGGCCGTCGAAGAGAAACCCGATGATGCCCTCGTCGACGGGCGAAGAGGGGTCGTAGGCGATCACATAGTCGATGATGCCCGCGGACAGCAGGGGCAGCAGCAGATCGCACAGAATAGCGACAAGGGAAAAGACTTTGACGAGGATGTCGAGCGGAAGATACTTTTTCCAGTACTTCCAGCCGAAACGGAAGATGTCCATGAGGAACCTCTTGCAATTATTCAGGGGGATGGTTTTTGGGGTGAGGGCGGTTTGTACTCCTTCCGCCAGCCTTTCGGGATCCACAACCCCTCCGTCTTGCCTTCGGCAAGCCACCTCCCCTTACACAGGGGAGGCTATATTGAGGCGACTCCTTCGAAGAGGGAGGCAAGGGGGAAAGGGTGGCGCGGATCCGAAAATTTGCCCCATTCTACCACGTTTCGGCAAACCCTTCAAGCGTTCTTGCGGGAAAGTATTTATTTTACATTCTCGTGAAAGAATGGACGGAAACAACAAGCAAGGCGAGCCCCCCGTTGAGGGAGCCCGCCGTAAAAATTCGTAAAAATAAAAAAACTGTGAAGCTTTTTTTGTTGCGGCACACCGAAGCGGAAACGAAGCAGGTAACTAGCGCAAAGCTACCTCATGGCACACGCACCGAACTGTTTAGTGCTGCTGTATCCCTACCCTGACACGGTTCGCAGAGATGCGTTGCATAAGACCTTGCGATCGACATTCCTTACTCCGCGCAGCCTTCCATGTACTGCACCGAGAAAAGCATTCGGCTCTGCTATAGCGGATTGCAGATACAGGGCACCGCTAACTCCCCGCCTATCACAGTACGTTCAGTATAGCGCAAATCGCCGCTTTTGGCAAGCGATTTTGTGTGAGGCGCATTTTCTTTTTTTGCGGGAAACTCTTGCGCTTTTTTTCAACATGTGTTATACTGAGCGTGCGATGCTAACTGAATAGTTGACTCCAATGAGGTACGGATCGGCATTTCGTATCTCTATTCCTCATTGGGGTTCAGTTAGCATCGCAGCAGCTGGAGATACAAATGCAGGGCGTGTCTCCGTTGGAGCGCGCCCTTTATTTTTTAAGGAGGAACAAAAAATGGCAGACAAGATCGCATGGAATGCAGGCGCGGAAGTGACGGCGGAGGACGTTATGGCC
>ENA-OYZE01000419-OYZE01000419.1-human-gut-metagenome-genome-assembly--contig:-NODE-419-length-13879-cov-3.096499_pt1 | contig 13879 bp, 7 predicted proteins | sample MGYA00243259_ERZ653469 | MGnify/ENA primary metagenome ERZ653469 (study PRJEB26926, sample SAMN06164913) | human gut metagenome | biome: ENVO:00009003; feature: ENVO:2100002; material: ENVO:00002003...
GTCGAACGCATATACGGGTGTTCGGACGGCCGCATAGCGGCCAGCTTTGCCATGTCCTCCGTGGCCTCGTCTTCCATGACGTCCATGGCGTCGTCGAAGGTCACGATGCCGACCAGCCGGTTCTCCGTGTCCACGACCGGCAGAGCGAGGAAGTTGTACTTGCTGAACATCTGGGCGACCTGCTCTTTATCGTCGAGCGTGCCGACGGTGATGACGTGCTCCTGCATGATGGACTCGATGGTCGCATCGTCGTCCTCGCACAGAAGCAGGTCCTTGACGCTCGTAAGGCCAATCAGCTTATGGCCGCGCGTCACGTAGCAGGTGTAGATCGTCTCCTTGTCGATGCCCGTGCGCCGGATGCGCAAAATCGCTTCCTCGACCGTCATATTCGGGCGCAGGGAGACATATTCGGTGGTCATGATCGAGCCGGCGGAATCCTCCGGGTAGCGCAGGATCTCGTTGATCTGCTTGCGCATATCCGGCTCGGCCTGGGTCAGGATGCGCTGCACGACGTTCGCGGGCATTTCCTCCACGATATCGACGGCGTCGTCGACGTAAAGCTCGTCGATGACCTCCTTCAGCTCGGAATCCGAGAAGCCCTGAATCAGAAGCTCCTGCGCCTCCGGCTCCATTTCGACGAACGTTTCGGCGGCCAGCTCCTTCGGCAGAAGCCGGAACAGAAGCGGCAGGCGCGCCTGATCGAGATCGTCAAAAATGGCGGCGATGTCGGCAGGATTCATGGTGCTGAGGATGTCGCGCAGAGAATGATACTTCTTCTCGTCGAGCAGCATGGTCAGGGTCTTTTGCAGGGAAAAATTGCTTTCTGCCATGTCTTGTTCCTCCTAAATGTAAAGAATAGGAAGGTAAAGACACAACGCAGGCACATCAATCGAAGAATGACAGGGGCTGCAAGCACCGGACGCACAAAGGCGGCTGATGCTCGGGCCGACTTCGGCCTGCGGATGTGCCGCTACTACTTCCTGCGTCCATTTGTTCTTCCCCCTTTTTGTTTCAGAATATCGGGCGCTTTTGAAATCGCCCAACTTATATAATAGGTTGATTTCCCCGGTTTGTCAACCAAAATCCGAACGAATTCCAGTGGAATTTTGACGGATTGTGTGCTATGATAGTTGAAAATCTGACAAGAGGTGTCAAAATGGCAACAGAAAAGCTCTATTATCAGGACGCGCATCAGGCAGCGTTTGAAGCGCGCGTTGTATCCTGTCAGCCGGGAAAGCACGGCTATGATGTCGTGCTGGACAGAACCTGCTTTTATCCGGAGGGCGGCGGCCAGCCGGGCGACACCGGCTTTCTGTCCAGTGTCCGCGTGACCGACACGCATGAGCGCGATGGCGAGATCGTGCATTTCTGTGAGCAGCCGCTTTCCGAAGGGCAGAGCGTCGAGGGCCGGATCGACTATGCGCGCCGGTTCGAATTCATGCAGCTGCATTCCGGCGAGCACATTCTCTCCGGCGTGATACACCGCCGCTTCGGCTATGAAAATGTCGGCTTCCACATGGGCGCGGATTTTGTGACCATTGATTTTTCCGGTATGCTGACGCAGGAGGACCTGTCCGCCGTCGAGGCCGAGGCCAACGAGTGGGTCTGGAAAAACGTCCCGATCGAAATTACATACCCGGATGCCGAGGCGCTGAAGACCATCCCCTACCGCAGCAAGAAGGAGCTGACCGGTCAGGTGCGCATCGTGACCATCCCCGGCGCGGACATCTGCGCCTGTTGTGGGACGCACGTAAGCAGCACCGGGGAAATTGGGCTGATCAAAATTTTCTCCTGCGTGAAATTCCATGACGGCGTGCGGCTGGAAATTCTGTGCGGCAGACGTGCGCTTGCCTATTTGAGCGAAATTGCCGAGCAGAACCGGCGCGTGTCAGGCCTGCTGTCGGCGAAACCGCTGGAGACGGCTGCCGCCGTGCGTCGGCTTCTGGACGCGGAGGCTGCGCAGAAGCAGCGCGCAGCCGGGCTGGAAGAGGCTGTGTTTGCGCAGAAGGCGCAGGCACTTGCCGGGGCAGGAAACGTCCTGCTGTTTGAGCCTGCGATGAACCCGGACAGCCTGCGGCGGCTGACTGATCTGGTCATGTCGGCCTGCGGGGGTCGTGCGGCTGTTTTTGCCGGCAGCGACGCCGATGGCTATAAATACTCCGTCGGCGAACAGGACGGCGATCTGCGGCAGCTGGTAAAGGAGCTGAACGCGCAGCTGCACGGACGCGGCGGCGGAAAGCCGTTTTTCGCGCAGGGCAGCGTACAGGCAGGCCGGGCGGAGATCGAAGTGTTCTTCGCCGGGCGCTGAGGAGGGAAAGCTATGCTTCAGGATCTGTATCCGCATATGTATCACAATGAAATGTCGTGGAAAGCACCGTCGCCGGATGATATTGCGCTGATTTTTGAGCCGGATCATACAGTTTACTGTAATTTGAGCGGCGAAACGCTCACGCTGCCCCGGATGTGCGAGATCCCGGACGGCGGCGAGGCGCAGTACGCCTTTTCCATTGACGAAACGGCATATTATCTCGTCTCCGCCCACCCCGGCGAGACAGACACGTTCCGCTATGCTCCCTCTTCGTCGCTCCGCGCCATGACGGACGGGACGAGTCCGGCGCTGTTCGCCGCCGCTGCGGGCGAAAGCCTGTACCGCTGGTATGATTCCCAGAAATTCTGCGGCAGATGCGGCGCGCGCATGGAAAAAAGTGCAGTAGAGCGCGCCATGGTCTGCCCGCATTGCAAAAACACGGTCTACCCGAAGATCTGCCCGGCTGTGATCGTCGCGGTGCACGACGGCGACCGGCTGCTGCTCACGCGCTATCGCGGTCGGCCGTTCAAAAAATATGCCCTCATCGCGGGCTTTAATGAGATCGGTGAGTCGATTGAGGACACGGTGCACCGCGAGGTCATGGAGGAGGCTGGCCTCCGGGTCAAAAACCTCCGCTTTTACAAATCCCAGCCGTGGGTGTTCACGGACACGCTCCTGATGGGCTTCGTCTGTGAGCTGGACGGCAGCGACAGGATCACCGTGCAGGAATCCGAGCTGGCCGAGGCGAGCTGGCACCTGCGCAGCGAGCTGCCGGAGGATCACTCCCACATCAGCCTGACCGGTGAAATGATCGAGCAGTTCCGTCTGGGCCGGTTATAACGCGCAGCGTCCAAAAATAAACAGCTTCCCCCAGCGGCAGTCCGTCGTGGACTGCGCCGCCGGGGGAATTTTTCAGCCCCTGCCGCCGAATTGGCGGCAGGGGCTGATTTGGATTATACCGGGGAATTGCGTCCGAAGAGGCTTACTCGTACAGCGACCAGTTGGGGTCGGAGGTCAGAGCCGTCCAGGTTTCGGAACCCTTGACCGTGTAGGAATGGCTGTTGGTAGCTTCCTGCACGTCGAGGTAGTACCACTTATCGGAGGTGTTGTCGATCCAGGTCTTCATGCCGGGCAGGAATGCGTCGGCGGACTTGGGTGCGCGGCCAGTGGCACGGTTGATCATAGCCATGAGTTCAGCACGGGTCACGTTTCTGTCCGGACGGAAGGTGCCGTCGGGATAGCCGGTGATCCAGCCGAGCTTGGCGCAGATGGCGATGGCGTTGGCCGCCCAGTACTTGGCGGACACGTCATTGAAGTAGTTCGCAGCGCTGGTCGTCTCGGAGAACTTGGCGAGCATGGCGGCAAGCTCTGCACGGGTGATGGCTTCGTTCGGGCGGAAGTAGCCGTTGGAGCTGTCGGTGATGACACCGGCGTTGTTCAGAGTCGCAACGTAGGTGTTGTACCAGCTGCCGGAGGCGACATCGCGGAAGCCGCTCTTGGTGGAGTAATAGGTCTTGCGGGACGCATCATCCATGAGACGGAAGAGGATCGCGGCCGTCTCAGCGCGGGTGATGTTGCCTGCGGGCTTCACAGTGCCGTCGGGATAACCCTGGACATACGCGAAGTGATCAGCGGTGTTGAGCTTCGGGGTGTTCTTCTTGACGGTGACGCCGGGCAGGACGATCAGGAACCACTTGGCATAGATCGTCGTATCCTGCGTCAGCGGGGTCGCGAAGTTGTACGGGGTCCTGTAGGTCTTGTCGGTGTACCAGCCGTCGAAGAGGAAGCCGCCGTTGACGGGATCCTTGGGCTTCGCAACCGTCAGGCCATGGCGAACCGTTTCCGGAGCGATCTTGGAGCCGCCCATGGTGTCGAACGTCAGGGTGTGGAAGTCCAGATCGTAGTAGACCGACAGGATGGTGTAGACAGGCTTGCCGTCCACGCCCATGTAGGGCTGGATAGCCGTGCCGGTCAGCGTGCCCAGCTTACTGTTGAAGAAATGATGCGTTGCGCTGTAATTCTTGGCAACCGCGGTGACGGTGGTGTCCTTCTTGGCGCTCAGGTGCTCGACCTCAGCGTTGGCCAGGTCATAGGTGCCGTCGGGCAGCTGCTTGATGTGGAGCACATCGTAGCGGACATAGATGTCGCCGATCGGGGTGGACGTCAGTTCAAACTTGGCGTAGATGGTCTTGTCTGCTTCCAGAACCGTTGCGAAGTCATACTCCTCGGTGAATTCGGGGTCGGCATACCAGCCAATGAACGTGTACTTGTCCTTGGTCGGGTCAGCGGGTCTTGCAACTGCATTGCCGTGGCGGACCGTGACCGGGTTGATGGCGGAGCCGCCGTTGGTTTCGAAGGTCAGGGTATGCTCGTCGAGATCATACTTGACATCGATCGTCAGACCCTCTTCGATCTTGATGTTCTGCTTCGTGTCAGCGTCGTTGGTCGGATAGTGAGAGCCGTAGTCCTTCGCAGTCACAGCTGCGAGCGCTTCAAACTTGCCGCTCAGCGTTTCGACCTCAGCGTTTGCCTCGTCATAGGAGCCGTCGGGCAGCTGCTTGATGTGGCGGACGGTGTAGTCGTAGGTGTTGGCCGAATAGGAGAACGTGAGAACCTTGTTGTATTCATCAAGGATCATCGTCTTGCTGGGTGCGTCCGGCGTGTAGCCGACCACGTCTGCGGCCTGCTCGGTCACTTCGGTGTCGAACGTCTGATCGGTCACGACCTTTTCAGGCGCGAGAACCTTATTGTCGCCTTCACGCAGGTATTTGACCGTGTAGCTCACGTCGGTCTTTGCCGTGTAGCGCCCGTAGAGTTCCCACTTCTTGGCTATGGACAGAGCGTTCAGCTTGTGACTGGCGGTGCCGATATCCTTTTTGGCTTCATACCAGCCGTCGAAGTCATAACCGGTCTTTTCGCCGGTCGGCAGGACGCATGCGCCGGGTTCAAGCTCGCTGACATAGAGCGTAGCGCTTTCGATCTCGTTGTTGTCCTTATCGAGGTAGTGGAGATGGACAGGCCAGTTCCAGTATGCCGTGATAACGCGGTCGCCAGTCGAGCCAGTGGGGATCTCGGTGATCTTCTGGCCGTTCTCGTCGTGCCACTCAAGGAACGTCTTGCCCCAGTCAGCGCCGGTCGCATCGGCCAGCGTGATGGTATCGCTCTCAACCGTGTACGTCGTGGGGTTGGTGCTGGTGGCCTTGCCGTCGTTGTATACATACTGAATGGTGTACTCAATGGGCGTAAATTTGCCGTAGAGCTTCCATTCCTTGGCCATGTACAGCTTTTCGACCTTAGCTTTTACGCCAATATCAGTTGCTTTCTGATACCAGCCGCTGAATTCGTAACCATCTTCTGCATTCGGAGTCCACAGGCTGTAGGTGGCATAGTCAACAGAGTCAACCGTGTCCATCTTCTTTTCTACCCACGCACCGGTTTCATTCGGGAGGTAGTACTTGACTGTGAACGTCTTCTTCTCCCACTGTGCAGTGAAGATCACGCCGCCCGCGGTGATGGTGTAGGTGTCGCCAGCCTTGAGGAGCGTTTCATCGGCCGCATCGTCTGCGCCGTCAGCGTCATAGCAGTCGGCATCATTTTCAGCCGGAAGGACTTTAACGCTCCAGCCCTCGAAGATATAACCTTCGCGGGTCGGGTCAGCGGGCATGGTGAAGGTGTCGCCAGCGAAATAGAAGTCGTGAATCTTAGCGACCTCGTCATAGGTGTAGTTGACAGCGGGCATGCCCGTAACGTTTTCGCCGTTGGCCTCGAACATCACAGTTGCGAGATCCAGGTTGCCGGAGAGCTGGTAGCCGGCTTCTGCCGGATAGCCGGGCGCCATGTCCTCTTCGTTTACGGTCTTGTACAGGGCCGTCCAGGCGATCTTCTCGGCAATCTTGTCAGAAACGCCGGTTTCGAGGGCGATGTCGGTCGCCAGCTTCTCAGCAACTGCGCTCAGTTCTGCATCATCGTCGAAGTACAGAGGCTCCGTCAGCGGCATTGCATCGAAGGTAAAGCTGCCGATAGAAATGTAGCCGAGGCTGTTGTAGCTGCCGAGGCCGAGACGGGACAGGGTCGCCTCGTTCAGCGTGACAGGCGTATCGAACTCGTTCGTGGTCAGCGGTGCAAAATAGCTGTTCAGTCTTGCATACGCGTAGATGTTGTGCGGGGTGACATGCCACTTCGCCGTCAGGGTGATATCGGCGGTGATGGTGGTATCAAAGTTGAACGGTTCTTCTGCCTCGGGCGCGAACCAGCCGTCGAAGGTATAGCCGGTCTTCTCGGGAGCAGCAGGCTCGGTCGCATTGCCTTCGTATTCCACGTTCTGCGTGAAGGCGGGCTCGCCATTGTCCGGGTTAAAGGTCACGACCCAGTTGTGCGCGATCGTGCAGACATCGTCCTTGCCCACTTCGACAGGTTCTGCCTCCCAGACATGGTTCGGAACGTTGTTGCCGATCTTATCGTTCGCATCTTCCACATCCGTCGCGCACAATCTCCACCGAACCGTTTCCGGCGTCAGCAGCTTGTGTGTGCGCGGTGCGTCCGGGAAGTTCTTGTTGTTGCAGGCCTTTGCACAGGTGTCAATGTATCTATCGACTTTGAACGTTGCAATGTAGCTGCCGGGAACGCCGTCTTCCGGCTCCACAGATACAACATCTGTCGCGGAATAGACGAACGGTACGGTGATGCCGTAGTCGCAGACACCTGTTTCTCCATTCACGCAGGAGGTATGGATGCAGTCGGACTTGCCGCCGGTTGCGATCTTGGCGACCTCGCGCCAGTCGGTCGGCGCGTGGGTAAGCTTGACCAGATCGTCAACGCCGGACTCTACAGGCGCGGATGTCCACGCATTGTCTTCCCAGCGGATGTACCAGCTCAGCGTGTCCTTGGTGTACAGGTTGTGCGCCGGATCCTGCTTGAACGACTTCACAAAGTTTGTGACCGGGAAGGTCACGACCCATGTGCCAGCATTCTCGCCTTCTTCAAGCGTATAGTCCTGCCCGACAATACCCGCCATTGCGCCATACTGCACCTGACCGCAATCCATGTTCTTGTTGCCGTCTTTCCAGAAGCGGTTGATGCAGGTGACGGTAACAAGGCCTTTGAGTGCCTTGAAGATATCGTCGCGGGTCGGCTCGACAGGCGTCCACTTCGCAGCATAGGTCACAGTCTCCGTGACCGTTTCTGCAACTCTGGGCTCCCAGCCTGCGAAGGTGTAGCCGGTGCGGGTCGGGGTGCCGTTGAACGCGGGGGTCGTGGAATCCTTCCTAAGGTCAGAATAGACCTGATCGGCGAAAACCTCTTCACCATCTACGCCGTCGGTGTAGGTAACGGTATATTCCTCCGTCACATGTACGCGGCCCTGCGTCTTGATCTGCCAGCTGCCCCCGGCCCAGATCAGCGTGACCGGAACGATCTTCTCATCGTTTTGGACATGTTTCAGGTTCTGGAACGTCGTGTTGAACTCGGCCACATAGCGTTCGGGGTAATAGCTGATGTCGCAAAGCCAGTCGTCCCCTTCCTGCCTCGGCTCGAAGACGAAGTAGTCTACATCGCACTCGCCGAGCAGACCGTAGGCGGCCGTATGCTGCTGCGAAGCATCTACGACGCACTTGACCTGAACAGCCATTTCAAGCTTTTTCAGCTCGTCAGCCGTCGGGGCTTTGGGCTTGCAGGTGACCTCGATGATCGCGCCGACCGTCCGCAGGCCGTTCACCGGGACGAGCTTCCACTCTGCATCCTTCCAAACCCAGCTCATCGTGGTGACTGCGTTGGGGTCGGTGTCTTCGTGGCCAGGAAAGTCTTTGTTAAATTCTTCTACGTGCTTATCCCGAAGGATCGTAATGGTATACGTCCAGACGCCATTGACCTTCTGAACCGCTGGGTCGGATTCTGTGTAGCGGCCAAACTTCGGCACGTAATTCCGCTCTTTATTCGGCTCGTTCTTGCATATTACCCGAATATACTCCTGCCGGCCGGTAATGATCGGCTTTGTGGGCGGGGTCTCGGTCTGGTCGCATTTGACTTTAATGTCAGCATCAATGCCGTCCGGGCCACCAATCAGGTGCCACGCGCCATTCTCCCACCGCCAGTTGATGCGGGTTTCCTTGTTTGGCTCCGTATCGGTGTGGGGTCTGCCGATCTCCTGATCGAACTGCGCAATGTATTTCGCTCTGTTCAGTCTGATGGAATAGATGTATCCATATTCCGTCCGATCCCAACCGAGGTCATCGTATGAACCGGGCAGGATGCGATAGTTCTGCTTGTACGGATTATGCTTGGACGGATACTCGATGCACTGCACACGAATCTTAGCGTTCGCTTCCTCGATGTTCGGCTTCTGGTCGCCGGGGATTTCGGGGGGCGGGGTCTTCGACTCCCAGACCGCGTAGAGGTTGGTAGTCTCTCTGGGTGTTGTAATCGTATTGCCAGGCATGACGGTAGGCTCCGTTGCGTCCGGTTTCCCATTCCAGCCGAGGAAGTTGTAGCCTTCTCTGGCAGGAATCGCGCTGGAAACGGTGAACGTTACCATGCCGGTGTTGGACTTTTCAGTCTGCGGGTTGGGTTCCGGCATATTGGTGACTGTGTCTGTCGTGTTTTTGTAGTAGTTCAGGGTGTAGGTCTTTTCGGATGTATCCCTTGTAATATTAAATTGTATTGGGGGATTTTCTAGATATTGCCATCCGTATGTATTGTGCCAAAACCAATGAAGGGTGGCTGTTGCATTACTGGTTCCGGCAAGTTTGTGTACACCATATCTTTCGCTGAAGTTGCTGTTATATAGCTCGATGAACGGAGCAGCATGAACTGTCACCACGCACATCCACGGGAACTGTTCCTTTGTTATCTTGCCTCCATCGACGTTATAGTAAGTGCCCGGGTTCTCTACAACCTCGCCAACAGAATAACCGTTCTGCACCTTATTTAAACTACTAGCCGTAGCATCATGCCCCCGAGCACCCGCGTCTACACAGTGGAGCAGTACAGCTTTGCCTGCATCGGGGAAAGCGCCAATGTCACTCGCTGTCGGCGCATTCGGTTTTCCAGACGGGTCAGTGGAGCCACCATCGCCAACGGTGACGTTGTAGATAAGCAAGCCATTCGCTACCGCATTTTTGGAACAAGTACAGGTATAATCAACTGTAATCTTTGCGGTACCATTTCCAACGCCCAGAAAGTTGATCGTCAGCACACCGCCGCTCCAACTGCCGGTCGCTTTTACGACATTCTCGTTGGAACTTGTAACGGCGCAATAAACGCCGCCCTTACTTACCTGAACACCTTCGATCGCACTGTACGTCGAAAAAGTCAGTACGCCGGAATCGGTGACAGTTTCTCCAACAGGAACCTGTACACTGCCATTACTCGTCTCTGCCTGATTCCCAGAGTTTTCATAAATCCTTATTGGATTTTCTGCGCTGCCGCGCGCAGTAACTACGCTGCCAGCCGCCATCGCCGATACCGGCAGCATACCGAGCACCATAATCAGAACTAACAAAAAAGCAACTAATCTCTTCTTCATTACTTCAGATCTCCTCCTTTTTATTGTTTTATTGTTTGCTTCTTGTAGTGAAAACTATCTATGTTGAAAATGGCTGCGCCATTGGATTTTTTCGATGCTGCGCGCCGGGCAGGAGTTCTCTCCGTCCGGCATTCTGGGCACACATCGTCATTTTTTTTATTATAACACATCCTGCCGCAATGCGCAAGGAAAATCAGGAGAAGTTTTCCAAAAATTTATGGGCACTTTATGCGCCGGACGTCACTGCAGCGCAGGGGCTGCCGGCAGCGCCGTCAGAACCGTGGTCACGCAGCAGAAAGCAAACTGCCGCGCGGAATGAGCAGTATTCTTCATCGTATTCCCCCCAATTGAGGTTCTTTTATTTATTTTACCCTGAATATGACAAAAAAGCAACTGCCTGCCCATCCGCAGCGGACGTTGACAGGAAAGATTTTGGTCATTATAATAGAAGTATCTATAAAGGAGGATACGCTATGAAACGAAGCGAGCAGGATATCCGGTTCCAGTGGGACCTGACGAAGATCTACCCGGACACTGCGGCGTGGGAAGCCGCAATGCAGGAGGCTGAGGCCGCGCTTGCACCGCTGGCCGCAATTCCCGGCACACTCGGCACGTCCAAGGAAGCGTTCAAGAAGGGGCTTGACACCGTCTATGCCTCCATGTTTAAGGTTGAGATGCCCTATGTCTATGCGTTTTTGAAGAAGACAGAGGACGGCTCTGTTGCGGAAAATCAGGAAATGGCCGCCCGCAGCGAAAGCCTGCTCGTCAAGTTCAGCGCCGCAACGGCGTTCCTGAACCCCGAAATTCTTGCGATCCCGGCGGAAAAGCTGGACGAATGGATGCAGGACGAGGCGCTGGCGACCTACCGGCACACGGTAGACGATATCGTCCGTATGCGCGCGCATACGCTCGACGCTGCGCGGGAGCAGATGCTGGCGCTGCTGGGCGACGCGGCAGGCACGCCGAAGGCCGCGTTTGAGATGCTGACCGACGTTGATTTGCAGCTGCCGATGGTCAAAAACGAGGCGGGCGAGGAGGTACGCCTCACCGCCGGTACGTTCCCTGTCTTCCGCGAGAGCCGCGACCGCTCCGTGCGCGAGGGTGCGTTCCGTGCCATGTTCGGCACCTACCGGCAGTTCGGCGATGCCATTGCCACGCTCTATGGCGGCTCCGTCAAATTCGACACCTATTTCTCCAATCAGCGCGGCTACGCCTCCGCGTGCGAGGCGGCGCTGGACGGCGGCAATGTGCCCGTGTCCGTCTATGACAGCCTGATCGAGGCCGTGCACGAGAGCCTTCCCTCCATGCGCAAATATCTGGAGCTGCGCCGCCGCGCGCTCAAGCTCGACAAAATCGACGTGTTTGATCTGTATGTCCCCATCGTGGAGGACGTCGACTATCCCATCGCGTTTGAGGACGCGAAGGAGCTGGTCAAGAAGGCGACGCTGCCGCTGGGCGAGGAATACCAGAAGCTGCTGGACCGCGCGTTCGCCGAGCGCTGGGTCGACGTGTATGAGAACGACGGCAAGCAGTCCGGCGCGTTCTCGTGCGGTGTGTTCGGCGTGCATCCGTATGTGCTGATGAACTATGCCGGGACACTGGGCGACGCGTTCACGCTGGCGCATGAGCTGGGCCACTCCATGCATTCCTGGTTCTCCGATACGACGCAGGATTATGTTAATCACGATTACCGCATCATGGTCGCCGAGGTCGCCTCGACGGTCAACGAGGTCCTGCTGACCAAGTATCTGCTGAAGACCGAGACGGACGAAAAGCGCCGCGCATACATCCTCAACCACTTCCTTGAGAGCTTCCGCACGACGCTCTACCGGCAGACGCTGTTCGCAGAGTTCGAGCGCAAGGCGCACGATCTCTACACTGCGGGCCAGCCGCTGACGGCCACATCGCTCAACAAGGTCTACCACGATCTTGAAGCCACCTATTATGACGGCATCGGCATCGACGCGGACATCGACCCCGAATGGTCGTATGTCCCCCACTTCTACCGCGCGTTCTACGTCTATCAGTACGCGACCGGCTTCTCCTCCGCCGTGGCCATCGCCGAGCATATCCTGACGACCGGCGACGCAAGCGGCTATCTGAAGTTCCTCACGACCGGCGGCAGCGATTATCCGCTCGAAGAGCTCAAGATCGCAGGCGTCGACCTCACCAAGCCCGACACCGTCCGCAGCGCGCTGCGCGTGTTCGACGAGACGATCGACGAGCTGGCAAAGATCCTGCTGTAACCCGGCATTCCGCGACGTCCCCTGCCATACGCATGGCAGGGGACGTTTTTTGCGCACCGGAGGCGCAGACTGAATCCGGCATTTACAGTCCCGCTTCCTGTGGTACGATGGTCAAAGCAGCGCGGCGCATGGCCGCGTAAGATCGAAGACGAATCGGATGAAGAGCAGAAAACAGGTGCTGAAAAAGCGGTTTCTTTCCACGCTGTATCTCAGCGCGTTTACATTCGGCGGCGGGTATGTGATCGTCACGCAGCACAGCTGGCTCAGTCTGCAGGAGTTCGCCGATCTTGTCGCCATGGCTGCGATTTTTGCCGTCTGCCTTGTCCTGCTCCGCAAAACAAAGCTCAGCCCGATCCTCGTCATGCTTCTGGCCGGAGCCGTCAATCTGCTGCTGCCGGCATAGCCGGACGGATGCCCCGGCGGATGTGCGTCATTCCTCCTATATGCGCTTCAGCCCTTTTTCGGCGGCAGACGGCGCAGGAGCAGATATCCGATGAGTCCGAGCACCAGCACGATCCCGGCGGCGATCACGTCTGCCCAATCAAAAATCTGCGGCCCGGCGATGAAAATTTCCGTCGGCCCGTCCGCGCCGCCGATAACGCCGACGGACGCAAAGCCGCGCAGATTCGTGACGGTTTTCAGAAGCCCGGCCAGCAGCGCAAGCACCGCCGCGCCAAGGCAGACGAACCGCAGCGGGCTTTTGCGGAACGCGTAGCCCGGCAGCTGCGCGGTAAGCTCTGCCGCGGCCTGCTTTGCCGGGCCAAGCGCGGCAAAGATCTCCGCATCCGTCTGCCCGGCCTCGCGCCGCTCATTGATCGAGCTGCGCAGGTCGTCCATCACCCGGTCCTTCATTTGCCCCGATAGCGACAGCCGCCGCCGGACAGCGCGCAGATAGCGCGCAAGCTGTTTTTCATTCATGTCCTGCATCCTCCCCGCAAAAATGGTCCACTGCCGTCCGGAATCCGGCCCAGAGGCCGAGACGGCGTTCATTTTCTTCTCTGCCCTTTTCCGTCGCGGAATAGATCTTCCGCGGAGCCGCACGCCCTGTCTCCTGCTGCCAGACCGCTTCGATCAGCCCGTCGTCCTCCAGCCGGTATAAAATCGGGTAGAGCGTTCCCTCCCTGAGCGTAAACAGCCCGCCGGAGCGGCTGCCGAGCTGCGCGATCAGCTCGTAGCCATAGGTCGGCCCCCGGCAGATCGTCTGCAAAACCAGCAGCTCCAGCACGCCCTTCTTGAGCTGCTGCAAAAAACGTTCTTCCATCCGCACCATCCTTGCATTTCTAAGTATTTTGTATTGCTAAACATAAAGTACCATATTTCCCCCAGCTTGTCAAGCGAGACAGCGCAAAAAGGCTCCCTTGAAACCCACACGAATTCCAAGCAGAATGGGAAAGAATCCGCCGGACCGCATCGTTCGGATTCCAATTTTTTATATTTTTGCGTCCATCTCTTGGGCGTTCGGATCGCAGTGGTATTCTCAGGAGCGAAAAAATCCAGGCATCATAAGGATGTCTGGATTTTTGTGTTATCCGAAGGCTGCGATATTACATACCGCTGCCATGCTTGCGCACGGAATTGCCGGGCGATCGAACCCAATGGGTTCGGTCCGACATACGAATCACCTAAAAAAGAAACCATCCGGATGGATGGTTTCTTGTGGTATCCGAACACGATAGATCAATTGCTGACCCGTACGGGAATACTCCGCCGACTGCGTCGGCTCCGTGTCGCCTCGGCATTTGTTTTGACCGCAGGTCAAAACCAGCGGCATTGCATACCGCTGCCATGCTTGCGCACGGAATTGCC
>ENA-OYZE01000423-OYZE01000423.1-human-gut-metagenome-genome-assembly--contig:-NODE-423-length-13741-cov-9.589800_pt1 | contig 13741 bp, 8 predicted proteins | sample MGYA00243259_ERZ653469 | MGnify/ENA primary metagenome ERZ653469 (study PRJEB26926, sample SAMN06164913) | human gut metagenome | biome: ENVO:00009003; feature: ENVO:2100002; material: ENVO:00002003...
AGTTCGCAAGTGGCAAAGAGCCCACCGGGCTCTTTGCAAGAAAGCACTTGCTCACTCCTTGCGCAGGGGAGGCAGGTAACGAAAAAACATCGGCTACACGGATGTGTAATTCAGGGCGGGGCGGACGCAAGCAGCGTCCGCCCCGCGGCGTTTCTTTTTCGGCGCGGCGGAATTTTCCGCCGCGCCGCCCTATTATCATGCTCCGTCATGCCTCGTATTGTGCGGCGAGGCGGCGGGCTTCGGCGGCGACGCGCTCTCTCAACGACCCGGGAGAGAGCACCTTGAGCCCTGCGCCTGCCGATAAGATCTTGCCGATGAGCGACTCGTCGTCGGGGAGGGCGACGTCGGCGGTGTGGATGCCCTCCCGCGTTACGATATTCTCGACGCCCAGCCAATCCTGCGCGAAGGGGAGCGCTTCGGGCGAAATTGCAAAGCGCGCATACACCGTGGTGCTCTCCGTCGGCCAGAAGCCGAGCGGGATGTCCTTACGGGAAAAGGGGCGGCGTTCGAACGTCTTGCCCGTCTTTACCACGGAGCGCATCCGCCCCAGCTTGAAGAGGCGGAATCCTTCGCGCATCCGGCACCAGGCAAAGGCGTACCACACGTTTTGTTTGAGCACCAGAAGATGGGGAAGGATGCGGCGGCGGGAGCGTTCGCCCTCGCGGTCGACGTAGTCGATCGTAAGTTCTTCCCGCTCCGCGATGGCGCGGTCGAGAAGGGCAAGTTTGTCGGAAAAGTTGTGTTCATCCCCCCAGGAGCCGCTGTCGACGAGGATGTTGCCGAGCGAGGCGGGCTCCCCTGCCTCGGACGGGTACCGCTCTTCAAACTTTTTTATGGCGGAAGAGAGCGCGGGATCGCGCAGCTGTTCGTTGATCGCAAGGAGCGCTTCATGGAGCCGCGCCGCCTCTTCGCGCGTGAGGAGCCCGCCGGGGAGCTTGAAAGCGTCCGAAATGCCGATGCCGCCGTTTGCTCCGCGCGCGACGTCGATGGGGATGCCCGAACAGGTGAGCTCGTCGGTATAGCGCAGGATGCTGCGCACCGAACAGTTGTACTTTTGGGCAAGTTCGCCCGCGCTCATCCGTTGCCGTTCGAGCAGGGTAAAGAGGATGCCGATGAGCGTCTGCGTCTTCATGTTCCTTCCTCCTTCTCACGGCTCTGCCGTTGTTTTCAAGATGATAGCATGGTTTTTATATTTTGTCAAGAGGGGAGCCGCGCGCCGCGGTTCGGCAGAGCACGTCGCCGCAGTCGGCGTTTGCGGGCGGCGAGTGCATAAATTTCTCAAAGGTATGCGTGTTTCGTTGACAAACGGCATTTCCGCGTGTATAATGAGTGGCATGAAGCACGAAATGTCCCTCGCAATTTACGGCAAGTATCTTTACCGCGGCGAAGCGTCGGGGTGCTTTTGCGCGTAAATCGGGTGCGGCAGAACAAACGGTCATGCACGGTTTGCGCTCAAATGCGGGGCGCAGACCGTTTTTTATTTGAACACAAGGAGTAAAGAACAATGTCACAAAATGTCATGGACACGCTGCGTGCGCGCGGCTTCATCAAGCAGACTGTGTACGAGGACGAGCTCTACGAAAAGCTCGGCAAAGAGAGCGTGCCCTTCTATATCGGCTTCGACCCCACGGCGGACAGTCTGCACGTCGGGCACTTCATGCAGCTCATCGCCATGCGCCATATGCAGGACGCGGGCCACAAGCCCATCATCCTCATCGGCGGCGGCACGGGCATGATCGGCGACCCTTCCGGCCGCACCGATATGCGCTCCATGATGACGCGCGAGACGGTGAAATACCACGTCGAATGCTTCAAAAAGCAGATGTCGCGCTTCATCCGCTTCGAGGGCGAGAACGGCGCCATCATCGTCGACAACGCCGACTGGCTGCTCGATCTCAACTATATCGACTTCCTGCGCGAGATCGGCGCGAACTTCTCCGTCAACAAGATGCTCACGGCGGAGTGCTACCGCTCCCGCATGGAGAAGGGGCTCACCTTCCTCGAATTCAACTATATGCTCATGCAGGCATATGACTTCCTTGTTCTCTTCCGCAAGTACGGCTGCCAGCTCGAGCTGGGCGGCGACGATCAGTGGAGCAACATTTTGGCGGGCGCCGACCTCATCCGCCGCAAGGAGCAGAAACCCGCCTTTGCGATGACCTTCACCCTGCTCACGACGAGCGAGGGCAAGAAGATGGGCAAGACGCAGAAGGGCGCCGTCTGGCTGGACGAGAACAAGACGAGCCCCTACGAATTCTATCAGTACTGGCGCAACACGGCGGACGACGACGTTGAGAAGTGCTTCAAGCTTCTGACGTTTCTGCCGCTCGAAGAGATCGCGGAGCTCTGCGCGCACCGCGACGAGCGCATCAACGCCGCCAAGGAGCGGCTCGCCTTCGAGCTCACCAAGCTCGTGCACGGCGAGGAGAAGGCGTCTCTTGCGCAGGCGCAGGCGCGCGCCGCGTTCGGCGGCGAGGGCGAGATGCCCGAAAAGGCCATCTCCAAAGAGGCGGCTACGCTTACACAGGCGCTCGTCGAGGCGGGGCTTTGCAAGAGCAACGGCGAGGCGAGAAGGCTCGTCGAGCAGGGCGGCGTCTCTCTGAACGGCGAGAAGGCAACGGACCCCAACGCGGCGCTGCCCGAAGGGGAGTTCACCCTCTTCAAGGGCAAGAAGGTGCGCGTCAAGATCGTGAGAAAATAACATGGACTTTCTGAGCGTCGCGGGCGAGTACACGGCGGAGCGCACCATCGAAAAGTCGCGGTTTCTTTCCTATGTCGCCCATACGGCGGGCGAGGAGGAGGCGCGCGCCTTTTTGGACCGCGTCCGGAAGGAGCACCCGCTTGCTACGCACGTCTGCTGGGCGTATATCAGCGACAGGCTCGGGAATTTGCAGCGTTTTTCGGACGACGGCGAGCCGCAGGGTACGGCGGGGATGCCCATTCTGGGCGTTCTGAAGGCGAAGGAGCTTCGCGAGACCGCAGTTGCCGTGGTGCGCTATTTCGGCGGCATCAAACTGGGAGCGGGCGGGCTGACGCGCGCCTATGCCTCCCTGGCAGCCGAGGGCGTGGAGGGTGCGCAGAAAGTCCTCTATACCGTCTGCCGCGAGCTCCTCATCGAGGCGGACTATCCCGAAGTCGACCCGCTCCTGCGCTTTTTCGGCGCGAAGGGGACGATGGTGCTTATGAAGGAATTCGGAGCGCGGGCGCTCTTTACCGTCGCCGTGAAGGAGGCGGATGCGGAGGCGTTCCGTGCGGAAGTCACCGAGCTTTTGTTGGGGCGCGCCGATATCCTCGAAGGGGAGAGCTATTTCCGCCCCTTCCCTGTGTGAGGGGGCAAGTTTGGCGGGGGAAGCTTGGGGTAATACTCCCTCAGTCATCCCGCCGCGCTTAACAACCCCTCCGTCTCATCATCGTCATTCGCCGAATGATGAGACACCTCCCCTTACACAGGGGAGGCTAACATTGCAGGGCTCCCAAAAAAGATTTTGCGAAGCAAAAGATATTTTGGGAAAAGGAGACGCAGGCGTGAAAAGCGCAGCGGTTGCCGTAAGGCGATCGCTCGCATATGCGCCTTGCGGCGACGCGGTGACTCCTTCCGTCTGCTGCGCAGACACCTCCCTGATAGGGCTCCCAAAAAAGATTTTGCAAAGCAAAAGATTTTTTGGGAAGAGAGTGAGGGAGGCAAGGGAATGGTGGAAGGCGCCTAAAATATGGATTTCACCGCTTTTCAAGCGGCTTGTGAGGTAATCGTATGAAGATCATCAAACGGGAAACTTTGAAGCAGAAGCCTTCGCCCGATACGGAGCTGGGTTTCGGACACTATTTCACCGACTACATGTTTACGATGAAATATACGCAGGGCGAGGGCTGGCACGATCCCATGATCGAGCCCAACGAACCGCAGCGGTTCGACCTCGGCACCTCCATTTTCCACTATGCGCAGGGCATCTTCGAGGGCATGAAGGCGTTCATCCAGCCCGACGGCTCCATCGCCGTCTTCCGCCCCGAGGAAAATTGGGCGCGCATGAACCGCTCCGCAGAGAGAATGTGCATCCCGCAGTTCCCCGCAGACGTCGTCGAAGAGGGGCTTGAAGAGCTTCTGAAGCTCGAAAAGGACTGGATCCCGACGAAGCCCGGCACGGCGCTCTATATCCGCCCGACCATCGTCGCGACGCGCGTCATGCTCGGCGTGCATGCCTCGACCGAGTATCTCTTCTTCATCATCCTCTCGCCCGTCGGCAGCTACTACGCGCACGGGCTGGAGCCCACCAAACTTCTCGTCGAGGACTTTTATGTGCGGTCGGCGATCGGCGGCACGGGCGAGGCGAAGTGCCTCGGCAACTACGCCGCTTCCATGAAGGCGGGCGAAGAGGCGGAAAAGAAGGGCTTCGACCAGGTGCTCTGGCTGGACGCCAAGGACAAGAAGTACGTCGAAGAAGTGGGCAGCATGAATATGTTCTTCGTCATCGACGGCGAAGTCGTGACGCCCGCGCTCGTTGGCTCCATCTTGCCCGGCATCACGCGGAAGAGCTGTTTGCAGGTGCTGCGCGACAAGGGCTACCCCGTCAGCGAGCGCCGCATCTCCATTGACGAAGTCATCGAAGCTTCCAAGAACGGCACGCTCGATGAGGCGTTCGGTACGGGTACGGCGGCGGTCATCTCCCCCGTCGGGCTCATCCGCTATAAAGACGAGGACTACGTCATCAACGGCGGTAAGATGGGCGAGATCACCAAGATGCTGTACGATACCATCACGGGCATCCAATACGGGAAACTCGAGGATGTTTACGGGTGGCGGAAAATTATTCGATGAAATCTTTTGCCTCGGCAAAAGATTTCATCGAGGAGTGAAGATCTCCAGAAGGGATGACTCCCTCAGTCTCATCATCGGCATACGCCGAGCGATGAGACAGCTCCCCCGAGGGGGCGCCTATAATGAGGAATTTTACAGATCGGGGAAGCAACCGATCTTTCTTAAGAAGAATTAGAATGGGTCGCATATGAGTTTTTCTGCGGCGGGCGGGGCGCAAAGCCCCGCCCGCCGCTTGCGTTTTCCGCGCGGCGCCGGTTTCGCGGAAAAAAGTGCAAAAATTTTGCGCGAGGGTCTTTTCTTTTGAGCGGGAATATGGTATGATAAAGAGCACGGCCCTCGTCGCAGCGGAGCAAATTTCGCAAGCCGCTCGTTATTCTCGCGGCTTTGCTTAGATGCTCGCTGCTCCTCTTCCCACAAAGATTTTGCTGCGCAAAATCTTTGCGGGAGCCCTATTACTCCCTCAGTCATCCCGCCGCGGCAAGCCGCGAACGGAATGACAGCTCCCCGAAGAGGAGCCTAAAATAGGGTGACTCCCTCAGTCGCCTTCGGCGACAGCTCCCTCAAGAAGGCGCCTATAATGAGGAATTTAGTCAAATTCAGGAAGCGCTTTCTCGCCCCTTAAAACCACCCCAAAAAAATACTTCGTCTTTTTTTGGGGACCCCGGGGAGGCTAACATTGCAGGGCTCCAAAAAAAGATTTTGCGAAGCAAAAGATTTTTTGGGAAAAGGAGACGCAGGCGTAAAAAGCGCAGCGGTTGCCGTAAGGCGATCGCTCGCATATGCGCCTTGCGGCGACGCGGTGACTCCCTCAGATTTTATGAAACAGGAAACGATCGAAAAGCTCAAACAAATGCTCGATCCCAAGCGGGATGCAGATAAGGCATGGTATCTGGCTCTCCTCGACGAGGAAGGGCAGCTTTGCTATGAAAAAGAGCATCTCGACGCCGTTTTGCGCATGCTCCGCTTTTATTACCTCTCCCGCCTTCAGCGCCGCGTCCGCGAGATCGAGGCGGAGATGGAGGACTTGCGCGCCCGGGAGGGGTATTCGGCGGGCGAGTACCGCGAACTCCTCGAAAAGCAGGCGGAAAAGCAGGAAGTGGAGAAGAAGATCGATTCGTATAAGTGCTATTTCGTCGAGCCCTACTTCGCGCGCATCGACGTCGTGGACGACAAGGAGGGCTATAACAGCTATTATATCGGCAAGAAGGGGGACGTTAATTTAGAGATCGTCGATTGGCGCGCCCCCCTTGCCGTGCGGTATTACCAAAAATCGCGCGTCAGCTTTACCATCAACGAGTACGAATACCGCACCGTGCTGCGGCGGGCGCTCTCCGTCAAGAACGGGCGCGTCCTCTCCTTCCGCAACGAATATCTCTCCGTGCGCGATCACCTGACGCCCGAAGAGATCGCGGGGCGCGACGAGGAGATCTTGTTCGATCCGTACCTTCGCAGCATCCTGAAGGACAGGAAGGACGATTTCACCGTCCGCGACATCATCGAGACCATCCAGGAAAAGCAGTTCGAGATCATCACCCGCCCCGAACGGGAGAGCTTTGTCCTCCAGGGCTGTGCGGGCAGCGGCAAGACGATGATCCTTCTGCATCGCCTGAGCTATCTCATGTACAACAACGAGAGCCTGCGCCCGCGCGACGTGCTCGTCATCACGCCCTCCGATTCTTTCAACGCCTTCATCGACGAGCTCTCCAAAGTGCTCGAATTGCAGAAGGTGCGCACCATCACGCTCCGCAATTACTACTTGCAGGTCTTAAAGAACGAGGGCATCGAGCTCAAATGCTCGGGCGGGGCGGAGAGCAGGGAATACCTTGCCTGGCTGTATTCGGACGCCTTCCCTAAGAAGCTTGAAAAGGACATCGGGAAGCTCTACGGCGACATCTTCGGCTTATTTACGGGCAGGGAGTGCCGCTCGGTCGCCGAAGAAGTGTTTGCTTCGTGCAAGCGCCGCCACGAGCTGTATGTGCGCGTCAAGAACGCCTCGGTGCGCATCCGCCGTACCGTCCTCGGCGAGATGAAGGAGAACAAGGAGGGGGGCTTCTACTTTACAAAGCCCATGCGCGGGCTGATGAGTTCGCTCTCCCAGGTGCAGGACTTTCTCTCTTTCGTCCTCACGGAAGGGGAGCGCACGCCCGACTACTTCTTCCGCCAATTTGCAGAATTTTACCGCTGTGCGAAGGACTTTTCCGCGCACGCGAACGCCGTCTTTTCCCGCGCCGAAGACGATCTCGCTTCCCTCAAAGAGAGCATCGAAAAGGAGATCGCCGATCTCAAGCGCTACCGCCAGAAGGGGCCGGACGGCGAATATTACAGCTATGCCGACCGCATCGCGGCGCGCGAGGACCTCTTTGCGGAGGCCGACCGCATTGCGGACGTCATCGGGGAGATGAAGGAGGGCGTCGATCTCTTCGGGGAGTTTTTCGCCGTCATCCGCCTCTTCGGGGCGTGCGCGGAGCTCGGGAAGTGCGAGGGAACGCTCGATGTCTCGCGCTGGCTGTACCGCCACACCGTCAAAAAGTATAAAAAGCGCTTTTCGCTTGCAGGCGTGTACCCTTCGGACGCCTATGCGCTGTGCAGCGCGCTCTCTCGGGCGGGCAGGAACTTAACGCCCCGCTACGGGCTCGTCTTCATCGACGAGGGGCAGGATATTTCGCCCTCCGAATATGCGCTCCTGCGCGCCATCCATTCGGACGCCGCCTTCAACGTGTTCGGCGACCTCAAACAGAACATCACGCCGTGGAGGGGCTTGACGCAGTGGGAGAAGTTTGAAAATTACTTTGAGCTCGACGTCAACTACCGCAATACGAATGAGATCGTGAGCTTTGTCGCGGGGGAGCTGGGCGTGAAGATGCAGCCCATCGGCATGACGGGCGCAGAGGTGGAGCGTATCTCCTTGAAGCGCGTTTCTGCGTGGTTCCGCGGCAAACAGGGCTTGAAAGCCGTCATCGTGCGCGAGGAAGACCTGCCGCTCTTTGAAAAGCGCGGGTTCGGGCGGCTCTCCGCGCAGGGCGCTTCCAAGACGCGCATCAACGTGATGACCGTCTTCGAGAGCAAGGGGCTGGAATTTTCCGCCGTCGCCGTTTTGGATCGCGGCATGACCGAAAACGAAAAGTATATTGCCTATACCCGCGCCCTGCGGGAGCTTGCTGTAATCGATTGCTGATGACCGTACGCACGGAGGATATGCGTCGCAATACTTTGTCGAGCTGTAGCAACCCTCAGTCACTTACCTCTAAGTAAGCTCCTTCGGGTTTTCCTCGCTCTCCTCGTCTTGCTTGCATCTCCTCCGTGGGGAGGTGGTGGGCCTATAATAGGATGACTCCCTCAGGCGCCTGCGGCGGGCTTAACAACCCCTCCGTCTTGCCTTTGGCAAGACACCTCCCCTTACACAGGGGAGGCTAAAATGAGGTTAGCCAAATCAAGGAAGCATTTGCCCGCCCCCCAAATCCACCCCAAAAAAATACTTCGTCTTTTTTTGGGGACCCCGAAGAGGGCGCTGAAAATAAGGAACCTATGAAAGACATTTTTTTGCTGGATATCGATGAGACGCTGTTTGACTTCCCGCGGGAGGAGCGGGAGGCGCTTTGGCGCACCTTGAAAAAGCGGGGCGTCGAGCCGACCGAGGAGATGCTCGCGCGCTATCACGCCATCAACGAGAGCTATTGGAAGAAGCTCGAACGGGGCGAGATCACGCGGGCGCGGCTGGTCGTCGAACGCTTCGAAGTGTTCCTCCGCGAATACGGGCGGACGGACTCCCCCGAGGAATTTTCGAAGGAGTATTTTTCCGAGCTCGCCTCGGGCGGGAAATTCTACGAGGGGGCGGAGGCGTTCGTGAAGGCGCTCAAAGAAAGGGGGCGCATCTTCCTCGTCACGAACGGGGCGCAATTTACGCAGACGCGCCGCATCGCCGCCTCCGGGCTGGGGGCGTATGCGGACGGGGCGTTCATCTCCGAAGCGATCGGCATCAACAAGCCCTCGAAGGAGTATGCGGCGTATGTCGAGGCGCATATCGAAGGGTACGACCGCAGCCGCGCCGTGTGGGTGGGGGACAGCCTCACGTCGGACGCCCCCTGCGCCGCTTCGCTCGGGATCGACTTTATCCTCTACCGCCCCAAAGGCGCGCCCGAAGGATATAAAGGGCTCTGCGCCCAAAGTTACGATGAGGCGCTGGAGCTCATCGGGAAGATGTGAAGACCGCCGCACAGCCGACAAACGCCGCTGCCGCGGCGTTTTTGTTTGCGCGTTTGTTCGTCTTTTGTGGGAAAATTGTGGAAATCGTTTGCGTGAAACAACAAGATATGGTATAATGGATGTGATAATATAGAGATATTATACCCTTTTGGCGGCGGAACGCGTTTTCCGCGGGGAAGGGAGACAGAGGAACGTATGAGCAAACATTACGACGCGGGGGACATCACCGTCCTCGAAGGGCTGGAGGCCGTGCGCCTGCGCCCCGGCATGTACATCGGCACGACGAGCACCAAAGGCCTCCACCACATTCTGTGGGAGATCGTCGACAACGCCATCGACGAGGCCGCCAACGGCTATGCGGACCGCATCGACGTCGTCCTTTATAAGGACGGCAGCGCTTCCGTGCGCGACAACGGCCGCGGCATCCCCACCGACATCCACCCCAAGACCAAAGTTTCGGGCGTGCAGGTCGTCTTTACGCAGCTGCATGCGGGCGGCAAGTTCGACGAGCACAACTATTCCTTCTCGGGCGGCCTGCACGGCGTGGGCGCGTCTGTCACCAATGCGCTCTCCAAGTGGCTGAAAGTCGAAGTGTGCCGCGACGGGTACGTCTGGCGCATGGAGTTCCATTCCTATTACGATCAAAAGAAGAAGAAATGGGAGTCGGGCATTCCCGTCGCGCCCCTCGAAAAGACCAAGGAGCGCACCAAAAAGCACGGTTCGTTCGTGCATTTCCTGCCCGATGAGAACGTCTTCCCCGACCCTGCCTTCCAGCTCTCCGTCGTACAGAACAGGCTGAGTGAGCTCGCCTTTCTCAACAAGGGCATCACCATCACCCTCACCGACGAGCGCGTGACGATGGCGGAGATGAAGGAGGGGGAGGAGCCCGAACAGATCGACCTTGCCGACGCGACGCAGCCCTATCATGTGGAGTACCGCTACGACGGCGGTATCTCCGACTTCGTGAAGTCGCTCAACGAGGGGAAATCGACGCTCTACAATAAGCCGCTCTACTATAAAACGGAGTCGGACGGCGTGTGGGTGGAGTTCGCTATCCAGCACACGGGGGAGTTCACGGAAAACCTCTTTTCCTTCGTCAACAATATCCCCACGCCCGAGGGCGGCACGCACGAGACGGGCTTCAGAAGCGGGCTCACGCGCATGCTCAACGACTATGCGCGCGAAAATAAGCTCTTAAAAGAGAAGGACGCCAACTTCCAGGGAGACGACTTCCGCGAAGGGCTGACCGCCGTGCTTTCCGTCAAGCTCAAGAACGTGCAGTTCGAAGGGCAGACCAAAACGAAGCTCGGCAATTCCGAAGTGCGGCCCATCGTCGAGGCGGCCGTCGTCGAGGGGATGCGCACGCTCGCCGCGCAGAACGGCAGCAAGAAGGTGTTCGAAGAGATCATCAAAAAGGCGCAGGGGGCTGCCCGCGTCCGCCTTGCGGCGCGGCAGGCCAAGGATACGGCGCGCGCCAAGAACAGCATCGATTCTCTGATGCTCGTCGGGAAGCTCGCCGCCTGCTCGGGCAGGAAAGCCGAGCAGAACGAGCTCTTCATCGTCGAGGGCGATTCGGCAGGCGGTACGGCAAAGCAGGCGCGCGTGAGGCAGTTCCAATCTATTCTTCCCCTTCGGGGCAAGCCGCTCAACGTCGAAAAGAAGCGGCTCGATCAGGTGCTCGCCAACGAGGAGATAAGAACGCTCATCTCGGCGCTCGGCGCGGGGGTGGGGAACGACTTCAACCTCGACAAAGCCAATTATCACAAGGTCATCATCCTCTCCGATGCCGACCAGGACGGCTTCCATATCCGCTGCATTCTGCTCACCTTCTTCTTCCGCTATATGCGGCCGCTCGTCAATGCGGGGTATGTCTATATCGGCATGCCGCCCCTTTACAAGGTGTATAAGCAGAACGGCTCCTTCGAAGAGTACGCCTACGACGACAAGGAATTGCAGGAGAAGATCGAAAAGGCGGGGAAGGGCTATCTCATCCAGCGTTACAAGGGCCTCGGCGAAATGAGCGCCGAACAGCTCTGGCAGACGACGATGGATCCCATGCGGCGAAACCTCACGCAGGTGACCATCGAGGACGCCGTCGCCGCCGAGAACATGGTGACGACGCTGATGGGGGATCGGGTGGAAGGAAGAAAGCAGTTCCTCGCCCGCTATGCAAACTTTAACAAGGTAGATACCTTTATGGACAAGGTGAAGCTCAAGAAGGAGGGCGGCAATGCGGAAGAATGAGAAAAAGGCGGAAGAGCCGCAGGGCAGCCTGTTCGTAACGCCGCTCGAAGAAGTGCTCCCTTCGGCGATGCTCCCGTATGCGGAGTTCGTCATCATGGACAGGGCGCTTCCCCGCGTCGAGGACGGCTTAAAGCCCGTGCAGCGGCGCATCCTCTATACCATGTTCGAGATGGGGCTGCTGCCCGATAAGCCGCATAAGAAGTCGGCGCGCATCGTCGGCGACTGCATGGGTAAATATCACCCGCACGGCGACAGTTCGGTGTACGACGCCATGGTGCGTATGGCGCAGGACTTCAACATGGGGCGCACGCTCGTCAACGGCCACGGCAACTTCGGCTCGGTGGACGGCGACCCCGCCGCCGCCATGCGCTATACCGAGGCGCGGCTGGAGCCCATCGCCCTCGAACTTTTACGCGATCTCTACAAAGAGACCGTGCCCTTCTCACTCAACTTCGACGATTCGCTGAAAGAGCCCGATATGCTCCCCGGGCGCTTCCCCAATCTTCTCGTCAACGGGGCGGCGGGCATCGCCGTGGGGCTTGCGACCAACATCCCGCCCCATAATTTAGGGGAGAGCATCGACGCCGTCGTCGCGTATATCGACAAGCCTACCATCAAGCTCGAAGAGCTCTTGAAGAAGCTCCCCGCGCCCGATTTCCCCACGGGCGGCTATATCGTGCGGGGCGAGCTCAACGAGGCATATAAGACGGGCAAGGGGAAAATAACGCTTCGCGCCAAGACGCGCATGGAGGCGGGCGAGGGGGACAGGAAGCTCCTCGTCATCAGCGAACTTCCCTATCAGGTGAACAAAGCCAACCTTCTTCGCCGCATTGCGGAGCTCCGCGAGGAGAAGAAGGAGGAGTTTGCCGCAATCACGGGCGTGAGGGACGAATCCGACCGCGTGGGCATGCGCGCCGTCGTCGAACTCAAAGGCGACTGCGACGTGGACGCCGTGATGAAGCTCCTCTATAAATATACCGACCTTGAAACGACGTTCGGCATCAACATGGTCGCCATCGCGGGCGGCAAGCCCATGCTCATGGGGCTTTTGGAGATCATCCGCTACTACGTCGAATATCAGCGCGAAGTCGTGCTGCGCCGCACGAAGTTCGATCTCAACCAGGCGAAGGAGCGCTGCCACATCTTGGAAGGCCTCATCATCGCCGTGCGCAACATCGACGAGGTCATCAAGATCATCAAGAACGCTGATTCGACGTCCGACGCGCGCGACAAACTGAGAAAGCGCTTCGACCTCTCCGAACGGCAGGCGCAGGCCATCCTCGATCTTCGCCTTGCGCGCCTCACCAAGCTCGAAGTCTTCAAGCTCGAGGAGGAATTGAAGCAGCTCAAAGAGCTCATCAAGAAGCTCACCGCCATCGTGGGCAGCAAGCAGCGCCAGCTCGAAGTCGTCAAGGAAGAGATCTTGGAGATCAAGAAGAAGTATCCTTCGCCCCGCCGTTCGGTACTCGTGGAGACGCTCGAAGACGCGGGCCCCGTGCGCGCCGACGTGCGCGCGCCCGGCGTGGAGAGCCTGCTCTGCATCTCCTACGACGGCATGCTCAAATGCGTGACCGAGAAGAACTTCTCGCAGTCCAATAAGGAGCTCGGCGCAAAGACCAAGCCCAACAACATCATGAAGACGACGCTCTCCATCATGTCCGACTGCGACGTGTGGGTGTTCTCCGACCGCGGCAATTGCTACCGCCTGCGCCCCGAACAAGCCGCCTGCCGCTTTACGGAAGCGGGGTATTCGCTTGCCGACCTCTTCGAGGACGCGGAGGATGGCGAGCTTCCCGTGGCGCTCTTCCCTGCCGACACCAAAGAGGGCGACGCGCTCTTCTATACGGAGCGCGGCATGATCAAGCGCACGGCATGGAGCGAATACAACGTGGGCAAGCCCTTCTTCCAGGCCATCCGCCTCAACGAGGACGACCGCGTCATCGGCGTCGAGACGGATACGGAGGAAAAGGAGGAGACCATCTTCTTTGTGACGAAGCTCGGCATGTGCCTGAATGCGAGAAAGGACGACATCCCTTCGCAGGGGCGCATCGCGGGCGGCGTCAAGGGCATCAACCTCAACGAGGGGGACGAAGTCGTCTTTGCGTCGCAGATCGACGGTGAGGGCGAAGTGGTCGTCGCCATCACGGGCGGGAGGATCAAGCGCATCATCGTGGCGCAGGTCGATCCGCTGCCGAGATACCGCAAGGGCATCCAGATCGCCGTTTTGAAAGAGGGCGAAGAGGTGCTGTTTGCAAGTTACGTCACCATTCCCTATATGCTGGGGCTCGCTTTGGAGGATGGCCTTGCTGCCATTTCCACCGAGGATGTGCCCATCGACGCCACGGGCACCCGCGGGCGCGTCAACAAGGCGTATGCGTCGCTCGGCGCCGTCTATGCCGCGAAGTACCTGAAAGGGGAGTAAATTAGGATCAATCAAGGGCTGTCTCTTATACACATCTGACGCTGCCGACGATAAGGCTC
>ENA-OYZE01000425-OYZE01000425.1-human-gut-metagenome-genome-assembly--contig:-NODE-425-length-13730-cov-4.086801_pt1 | contig 13730 bp, 3 predicted proteins | sample MGYA00243259_ERZ653469 | MGnify/ENA primary metagenome ERZ653469 (study PRJEB26926, sample SAMN06164913) | human gut metagenome | biome: ENVO:00009003; feature: ENVO:2100002; material: ENVO:00002003...
CCTGTCTCGTGGGCTCGGAGATGTGTATAAGAGACAGGGGTAAAGGTGTCGCCGCACTCCAGCAGTTCCAGGTCGCTGAATAGCTTTTGCCCCTCCAGCCCCGCATGGGCCGAAAGGACACAGTGGGTGTCTCACCGCCGGTTGGCAGGGAGCTCTCTGGAAGGTGCCCCACACCCTTTTGCAGTACCTCCTCGCTGACGCCGTGGTAGATGGGCAGCTGCAAATCAATAGCCTCAATTTGCAGATAGCCCATCACCCCGTCGCCCAAGGGATTGAGCTGGCTTTCATAGTCCTGGGGCAACTGCTGCGCAGAGCTCTGCCCGAAGGGATCGCGAACATAGACGCTGCTTTCATACAGCTGAAGATTATACTCTTGTGCGCTCTCGATCTGCTGTGCCAAGCCATCCTGTCCAACGAGCTGTTGCTGGGCCACAATCAGCTGCTCTTGCCCGGCCTGTTTAATCCACTGGCTCCAGAACGGGTAAGTTGCCAGCGCTGTCCCTGCCAAAACCAGGACCAACGCCAGCGCTGTCCCTGCTCGTCTGCTCATCGACTACTCCTTCTTTTTGTGGCTGACGGCCAAATACACAAATCCTGCCGCCACGATCACAAGTCCTCCTGCGGTAAACATCCAGGTACCTGCACCGCCTGTATTCGGGATATAGAAGGTTTGCGGGTTGACAATCGCCAGATACAGCACGTTGTCCTGTATCGAGACGCTGCCCTGCTCCCCGTTGACCGCACAGCGGCTGCTGTCCAGCTGCCCGGTGTATTCCCCAGCGGCCTGCTCTCCCACCAAAATCAGCTCAATATCCTGATCCGGCAGGGCATATCCTTCCGCTGTGGCAAGTTCTCTGAGGTAATAGGTTCCCTCGCTCAAGCCGCGAATGCGAAAACTTCCATCCGCTCCCACCGTCAACTCGTTGGAGCCGTCGGTTGCCGCAAGGTAAGCCTCCCCATCCTGTTGCAGCAAAACGGGCACCTTTTCCCCGTCGGACAGTTTATACAGTGCAAAGGTGACGCTTCCCTGGGGAGCAAGGTTGCCCTCCTGTCCCAGATACTTGGTCAGGTTCACATCAAAGGTGAAGCTGCGCACGATCTCCCACCTGGTTCGGTAGCTCTTGTCCTCCTCCTTGGGAGGCGGGTCATCCCTAGGCGGCGGGTCTCTCGGAGGCGGATCATCGCCCTCCTCGGGGGCATAGTTGACCTTGTGGTCCATCCGCGCAATATTGGTCGCGCCGCCAACCGCAGCCTGATCGTTGACCATGGCGGTGTACAGGACCGACAAGCTGCCCGATGCCCTTGCAAGCTGTTCGAGTTTGGTAAGCCCCTGGGCGGTGAAGGCAATCCACAGCCTTGTGCCGCCTACAAACGACTGCTCAGAGTCCTCCAGGTCGGTCGACTTCAGATCCTCTGTGATGGTTACCGTGTAGTCGGTGTCCTCTGCATAGCTCTGTCCCAGACTGTCGGTAATGCTTTCCAACTTCTGCAAATCCAGCCCTTTGGAGAGGATATCCTCCACAGAAAAGTGATCGAGGGTGTCCTTGCTTCCCAGAGAGGGCGGACGCACCGACAGCTTAAAGCGGATGACGTCTCCCGGCCCAGTGACCTCGGTTGTGGCGTCCTGTACATCCTCCCACTCTCCATCGACATTGCCGACGCCCACGATGTTTTTCTCCAGCTCTCCGTAGCCCAGAGGGGTTTTCACTTCCAACTGGACGTCCGACTGTGTGCCGTTCGGCACCGAGAGGAACATCGGGCTCTGCTGATGGGAAAGGGTAATCGGCTTTCCGTCACACACCGCGCCGGTGATGTCGGTCTGCACAATCAGGTATAACCCATAGGGAAGTTCCGAAAAGACAACTTTGCCTTGGTCGTCTGTTGTTTTCGTTGTCCCGCTAAGGCCCGTGATCAGGGCGCTCCAATCCTCTTGCTCGACTGCTTCCAGCTGCTTTTGGATCGCTTGCAGGTCCGTTTCTTCGGTAAAAATGTAATAATTTTTCGATTTATAACTTCCTGTATCATCCGGTGCCGCAATTTGCAGCTTGTTTGCGACCGATTGCTCCACCGCGTAGCCGGTCATCCAACCGCCGCTATAGGTGATGTCGCACAGACTGCCGATCTGCACCAAGGTGTACTCCACCCCCTGCACCGGGCCACCCGCAATGCCCAGCTGCTCCACCTCGTTGAGCTGCTGGGTGAGGGTAATGCTTCCCTTCTGAGCGGAGGGTGTCATTTGGGTGATGGTGAGCGTTTCCGCAAAGGCCGGTGTCCTCAAACAGCCGAGCGCCAAAAGCAGCGACAGCAAGAGGGAAACGGCCACTTTTGTTCTGTTGTTCATACCTGCTCGCTCCTTTTCTCATTTGGTGGAGCCGCCCTGCGGCGGCTCCACTGCTGTGTGCTTATCGTTCGGTGTTGCGGCTTCTGGTCTTTCTGTAAACCAGATAGAGTACGCCCGCTGCGGCCACTCCTGCACCCGCAAGGCCCGGCCAATAGAATCCGCTGCCTCCGGTGTAAACTACCGCAAAGGACTGTCCGTTGACCACCTTATAGCCGACCTCATGCAGCAGATAACCGTTCGCTGTCTGCCAGAAGACGCCATCTTGCGGCGCATCAGCAGCAGTAAAGGAGACGGTAATCGGCTCGGTGAGCTGGATATAGCCACTCGGGGTGCTGCTTTCCGTCAGGGTGTAGGTGATCGGCGTACCATCTGCCTTGTAGAGCGGCAGCTGCTCAAAGGTCACCGTGCCATCCTGTGCGGTGGTCGCCTGTTTGGGGGTAGAACCGTTGTTGTCGGTCAGCTGGAAGACAACGCCCGACAGCCCCGCTCCTTTGCCGTCCTCTTTGGTGACGGTGATCTTGCCCAGTGGGATGTTGGTGATGCGGTAGGTCTTGTCGGCTGTCGTCCCGGAGATTGAGGCGTTCGGATACTGGATGGTCACCTGTTGCCCTTCGGTCAAACCGTTTGCCAATGTTTCGAGCACGCGGTACTCAAGGGAGTTACCCTGTGCATCGCTGCGCGGCAGATCGGTCCAGCGCGCCTGCCATGCGTCAAACTCGCCGTTTTGGTCAACTGTACCATCCAGTACGATCTTCTCCTGATCGGCAACATCTGCCCATCCGTCTTCTCCTGCGCCCTGTGTCCTGCTTTGCAGGGTGAAGGTCACCTCTGCATAGTCTCCATGCAGCCCGTCGGGTTTCCAGTATTTGACGGCAGTAACCTCCATGTGGGTCAGCGTATTGGTGATCTTGTGGTTCTGATCGTCATAGGCGGTGACGGTGTAATGGTCGTCATACCGCTGTCCTGCGTCGAGAATTTCGTCAGATGAAGGCACATTATCCTCATTCCAATCCGGTTTCAGTTCGCGGAAACGGTATGTATAGACGACAAGCTCTCCTTCCTCTATGCCGTGGGACGGCAGATTGGTCGCGGTAGCCTTCCATCCGTTGGCATTGTTCAGGGTAAACACCAGATAACCGCTGTCATCCGGTACAATTTCCCATCCGTCTCCCAGCGTTCTGGACGACATCAAGGTTGCGCGGTTGAGTTCCTGCAAGTCGTTCTGGTTTCCGGCAGCAGTCGCTTTTCGCTCGACCACCACATTGATGGAAGATGGCCGCAGAGTGGCCTCGTTGGTATCGCCAATCCACTCTTTGGAGACACTCAGTTGGGTCGTTTCCATCCGATTGACCGCCTTTGTCGTGCCATTGGCGGGAGTTACCGACTGCGGGGTGAACAAGCCGTTGGCTGGGTCTGCCTTTGCTACTTGCAGCTTCCCATCCTTAAACTCCCAGGTAAAGCTCTGGCTAAAACCGGCATCGTTTTTTATCTCTGTCTCCACAATCGCGTAAACCAGCTCGCTGCCATTTTCATCTACCCTCGGCAGATGATTGATGGTCGTCTTTGCATCGTTGTCTCCAAGGGAGGTCTTCAGCGAGACGGTAAAGTCATTGTCCTTGATGGCCGCTGCGTCTCCAGTGAACCATTTGCTCCACGGGTCAGTACTAAAGAACTCGGAAGCCGGTTTCATTTCGCTAGGCGTTCCATTCGTCTTTGTTCCAACCCAAAGCTGTCCGGTGATGGTGAGTTCGCCGAGTCCGAGGTAATCGTCCTCAATCGGGTTCCCAGCGCTGTTCTGCCAATTTTTCTGGAAGGATTGGCTGGTCTCCAGCGAGTTGGTGAGGTTTGGCATGGTGACCTTCTCACCAGTCGGGGAAACCTTTTCGCTGTTCACCTCTCCCGTTTTGTCACCATTCGTCTTTTGACCTGTTGGGACATACTCTGTCGCTCCCATACCGGTCAGATTTTCCCGGACAACATAGACCCACGGCATTCCGTTTGGCGCATAGCGTTCCAATCCTGTGATCGTGTAGCTCCATTCATTAGAATCTTCACTAGTCGTCCATTTCCACTGATTTTCTCCCAATTTGACTTCAGACTCATCAATCGCATTATTTTGCCCTGTCTGTGCTTTTGCATATCGGTAGAGTTTGACATGTTCCTTGAAGTTATCTTCTGGACGACGCCCCAGCGCATTGTTCTGATCGTTCCAAACTTTCTTACCAGACAGCTCAAGCGTATCCCCTTTGTATTTGTCCGCAAAGGTGGCGCCCACTGCGGGGGTGGCAGCTGATCCATCCTCCAGATTTTCCGTCACAGCAATTGCTTTTGTGCGCAGCACAGTTGTTCCGTCGATTGTCTCAACTTTTTGGCTCGCAGACTGACCGTCAAAAACCTTGTCGATCACACTTTCATTGCCCTGCACAACCGCCGCTTCATAGTTCATCTGATAGCCGCCGTTGTTGATGACCTCCGCAACAGAGTACTGGTACGGATAGCCGTTTGGCGCATAGATCGGAAGATCCGTAAAGGTGAAAACCTTGCTCAGAATATGCGATTCCTGCCCCGGTTCGTTCAGGGTTGTCGGCGTTTGTGCCACTTCATCCTTGATCTGCTGGGAAGTCCAAACCATCGGCTCTCCATACGCAACCGGCTGTTGATACGTTCCGTCCGCATTTGGTTCCTCCCGATACAGCTGGAAGGTAATACCCGGATAGGACTGCTGGTAGGTCTCCACCTGCAACAGCTTCTTGACTGCCAAAGAGCCTTTCTGCGGGGCATATGTGTTGGTGATGCTGTACTCATGGAAGTTTTGATTTACCGTATAGACATCGCCCCAATCCAGCTCGCTGTCCCCTTCAAGCGTGCGTTCCGCAAAGTTTTCTATGAGGGTGTAGTAGTAGCGATTTCCATCTTCGTCGTAGAGCGGAAGCGGGTCACCCAACTCTAAGCCTTCACTCGCCACCGTCGCTGCGCTGATGGTAAATTTGTACTGTCCATTTTCGTGTGAAATGTGCGCATTGCTTTGGGCGTTCCAATCCTCAATCGACAGCTCTGCGACCAAAGTACCTGTTATTGCCTCGTCTTGACTCGTTGGAACACTCTTTGACTGGTAAACCTCAAATGTTACCGGTGGAAGATCTGATTCCTCAGTGGCATTGGGCAGTGCGCTCCAAATCTTGATGCCGTTGATGGTCACATGGCCTTTCAGGCTGTTGACGATGGTGCCTCCTTCCAAAACCGATACATCCCCGTCGTGTACCTTCAGGACGTCCAGTGTGCAGCCGTCCAGCTGCACTTCATTAGTTTCTGGCAGCTGAGGGCTTTCACCTTCGTAATTTACTGTATAGTCCGTCTCTTCGTACTGGAACTGCGGGTCGGTGTAGTCAAAATCGGCCATATTCTCGATGGAGACGCGCTCAATCGCATAGTAGAACAGCTCGCGCCCCTGATCGTCATACTTTGGCAAATTGGGCACTGTGCAGGTTAGATAATCTCCTTCACTCGGTGTGCTCTCCGATTCTGCCCAACTATAGTTGTAGTATTGCAGCTTCATCTCCTCGCCGTTCCAAACATAGATATCGAGATAGATGTCCGGACGGTTGTTCTGGGATTGAGCGTACGCATCTTTCCAAATTTTGTGGAAATGGATTACCTTTGTGCCCGAAAGACGATTGGTAATCTCAATTTCCTGAGAATCCGACTGCAAGCTCTCGTCGTGTTCAATGTACTCCCCATCTACCTTGCTGTATTGCAGGTCATTGAGCAGATTGAGCAGAGCTTCTGCGTTTTCATCATCCTCTTTCTTTAGTTTCTCCTTCAATTCTTCTGTCGTCATACAGTCGGCGCGGTCAATAGCACCCGAAGAGATATTCGCGTCAAAGCACCACATTTCGTCGACTGTATAGCTTGCCGTTCGTCCCTGCGCATCGTATTTGGGAAGATTAAAGAAATAATTTTCCCCGCTATCGCTGATCGGCTGGATGGCAGCTGCCGGCTCTCCATTTTTTCCCTGAATGTCCGTTGGATTGATGGCAAGTGTAACGGTGCCATTTTCATAATCGATGGCATTGTCTGGTACAACCGCCGAGCTCGATGGGGCAAAATCCAACACCAGCACAGGGGTAACCCCGGCATCCTCCAAAGCTTTTTGCAATGCGTCGCCATCCACCCAGGTTTTTTGTACGGTCAGATCAATCATTCCTAAGCGGCGGTTGGTGACGATGTAGAGCTCTTCCCCGACGTAATCGTCGGCTTTGATGTTCTCCTTCGAGTAGGTGACATCGTACACGTGATGGTCTGTGTACACAAGGTCGTCGCCATCGTCTTGCAGCTCCACCTCGTGCTCACCCATCTTCAGCTCACGAATATACACTTTATCGGCATCATATTCGCCCAGTTCGGTCTCATCAAAAGTGAAGCTCAGATACCCGTACCAAGCCTTGTGGGTCTGCGTATCGTCGCTGGTACCTCCCAGGACAATTTCGCCGAGCCGTGGATCATCTTCCGACGGTTCCACTCCTGTACGGTAATAGGCCGCTACCGTAACGGGTTCGCGGTGCTGGACGTCGCTGTTATCGACCCAGCGTTTGCGCACCAGAATGCTGTGTCCTTCCCCTGGTCCATTGACAACGGTCGTTTCATAGTTGCCATCCTTGTCGATGGTCGTTTCCTGGGAAGTAGGATTCCCGCCTGCTTCCTGGATGATGTACTCATAGCTGTAACCGTGCTCATCGTACCGCGGCAGGTTGCTGATCACAAGCTCGGTAAAGTCATCCTTGGTCACCTGATAGGTCACTTGATACTCTTTCTTCTGCGGATGACTTTCCCCATCATCGGTCGAAGATCTGCCGGCCTCCTGTACTGTCAGGGTAATTTCTGTTTTACCTTCCTGCCAAAGGCCGGTTTGTCCCTCCCCATCAGCCGGGCTATCCAGCGTTACCCTTCCAACGTAACGGGTGTCGGTATTTTGTCCCTGCTGGAGCAAGTCAAACGAAACTTCGTGTGGAGTGGTCCCTTCCTCCCACACCTTTTTAATGGTAAAGGTGATGTCGTCCTGAATGCGGTTAATGATTGTTCCATGACCATTTTTGAGTTGTTCTTGTGTCGGGTGGTCGGCAATAAAGCTGATTTGCTGACCGTTATACTCCAACTTAAAGGAGAAGTCCTCATTCTCTCCGCCGTTTTCTATTGGTTCTGTTTCGATCCTCTGGCCGTTATTGATGATAGCCGTTTCCTTAAACCAATACTCCACTGCTTTACCCTGTGCATTGTAGCTCGGCACATATAAAGACTTGGTTTGGCTGCTATGAATGGTATCAAATTGATCCAAAATCAGTTTGACCTGCTGCTGATTTGTGTCGAGAACCGGCTCCCAATCGTCATCTGTCGCGGTATCCGATTTTTCCCGCACATACAGTGAGAGCTCAACCGATACGTTCTCCAGACCTGCCTGGAAGGAAGAGGCATCCCACTCCTTGGTGACGCTCAACCAGCGGCCACCTTCGCGGCGGTTGGTAATGGTACCGCCGTTGTAGACCATGAGATCCTGCGAATCTCTCACCCACGTCTCGGGATCTTGGGTTGGAGGCGCAGTGTCGGTCACCTGATCCTCGCCATCTACCCGACCAAAGACCTGCTCATAGTTTCCGACCGTAGCACTTTCCTCTTCGGTAATGATTTCCTTGACGCCGTAGACATACCGGTTTCCGTCCGCGTCATACTTTGGCAAATTGTTATATTCAACCTTCTGTGTATCTTCATTGGTCTCGAGTGCTGTATCTGCTTGCCCGGCCACCGTGCTAGCCTGCTGGAACGAACTGTCCTCCCCCTTCTGGGTGTAACGCCACAACTCAAAGTAGCCTTCCGGTCTTTGCTTCTCCTGGGCACCAGCTGGGTCCAGCCAAACCTTTGTCGCTGTATAGTCCACTTCGCCCTGTCGGGTTAAGATAATGGTGCCGCCAGCGTGCGCCTTGTCGGTATCATTGGCGCCATTTGGCACGGCGGAGTTGTTGTACTCCAGCTTAAAAGTATCTCCTACCGTATCGCTTACCCCGTCCAGTTCTGCCTTGACAGGTTGTGTATCGTCCTGCAGGGTATAGTGCACACCGTCGCCGTGGACATCAAAGTGGACAGTTTTATCCACTTTCAGCTTCCACACACCATCTTCTTTTTCTATTGACCATGTCAGTTTTTCGTCATTTAATTTTAAGGTGTTCTGTTCGGTGTTTCCGGCCACATAGGTCAGCAAAAAGTGCTCGCGAAAAGTCTTTTCCAAGAAATTTTTGATCGTCGCATCGTCCTTGCTTTCCAAATGATACTGGTCGTGCAGATCGATGACAAACTCCAGCTCTTGTCGCAGCAGGTAATACCAACCATCCAGATCTGTCGGGTCATATTGAGCGGGGTTCTCCACAAACCAGTAGTGATCCACACCGCTTTGCGGCGGCGTCATTCTCCAGAACACCTGATATTGGAGACTCTTCTCACCGGACTGGCCATACTGGATCTTGGACGGAAGGTCTGCTGTCAGCTTGAAGGTGTTGCCTTCTGCCACTGCATCCACCTGCGGAGCTTGCTGCATGCCGAGCAGCTCCGTCGCCTTGGCGCCATCATACCATTGGGCATCTTCTGGCGGTTCCTCTGTCCCTACTGGTACAATGCAGAATTCCAGGCCGACATTCTTCTCAAACCAGTCTGCTGCTGGTCGCAGGCTCGCGTCGTTGTTATCCTGCCAATAGACTGTCTTGCTCAACTGCTGGCTGTCTTGCGGAATAATTGTCTCCCCAACAAAAGTTTTGAGATCAACAGTTTCTTCCACCGTTTTGATCGGGTCTTGATCCTGCGTGTCGGCTTCATAGACCATTAATGTACTTTTGAGCGCCTCCGGCAGTGTCTCGTAATTGGTAATTTCCTTCGAATCCACCAAAACGGTGACCTTCTTACTCCAGCTTTTTCCCGCTGGAATCTGCACATTCTCCCAAGTAAGGGAGCCATCGCTCCATCTACCTGCCGTTGCATCGGAACCTTCTGTCGCTTCTTCTGTCGGCACTTCATCAGAGAAGAGCTCTTCTGTTAAGTCCTGCACAACGCGCAGAGAAACAGAACCATCGTCCTGTGCTGGTGGTTCTCCTTCACCCGATGGGGCCTGATTGAGATTTGTAATGGTAATGGTGTAGCAAACAGCAAGTTGCTTTTTCCCGCTCGATTCTACATAGATCGGCTCTCCCGTATAGGTGACCTCTATGTTGGCATTGGCCTTTGTCTGTTCGCCGTCCTCTCCTCCTTCGCCATTCAGCGGCAGCAAGAGGTGTCCCTGACGGGTAATGACATCCTCCTCATCTTCATTGAGGGTAGCCGAATAGACGGCGGGGGTTTCCTTTTCCGCCGTCACCGGTATCGCTGTAAAGGTTGCTTGGACATCCACCGCACCCTGCTCAAACTCCTGTGCGCAGACGATGGCCTCCTGGTGCAGTGTCACTGCAAGGTCGAGGTTTGAGATGGACTCTTCGGTCAGGGCCTGCCAATTTTCCAACGATTTTTGGTAAACCAGATGGAGGGCATTATCTGCCAGCTGCGCCGTGAGTGTACCTGCGGAACTATTGTCCTGTACAGTCACGGCTGCCACATCGCCGATCAGGACAGTGCTGCCGCTGACTACCGCGTCACCCTCGACAAACGCAGCGCCATCAGGCAAAGAAATGACCTGTTCAAGGGTCCACATGCGGGTGTAGATACTGCCGGTCGGTCCATTTTGAGAGGCCGACTGCACGCTGTAGGTCAGATCGGTCTGTTCTTTTCCTTGCTGCTCTGGGGTTTGCTGGGAAAGGGTCAACTCTTCCCAGTTAAAATTGGCTGTAAAGGTCAGTGTGCCTTCAACCTGAATGATGATTTCTGGTTCGACTGTTGGAGAAGTTTCGACAGGAAAGCTCTCACCGGCTGTGTCGACTTCTCCATCTGGATTCGTTTGCCCATCTGGATTGGTCTGCCCATTCTCTCCATCTGGATTGGTCTGGCCATCTGGATTCGTTTGGCCATCCGGATTGGCTTGGCCATCTGGATTCGTTTGGCCATCTGGATTGGTCTGGCCATCTGGATTCGTTTGGCCATCTGGATTGGTCTGGCCATCTGGATTGGTCTGGCCATTCTCTCCATCTGGATTAGTTACTGTAATAATCGGCTCTACAGTCAATGCTTTGAGCTGCATAGCAGGCTCTACCGAAAGCTGCTGCAAATTTTGCGCGGCTTGTGCATCCTGGGGCTCGGATTCTTCATTCTGTTGGGCAACTTCTCCCGCTCCATTTTCTTCGGTTTCTCCACTCTGCTCATTTTCAGGAAGGTTCTCCGCCTGCTGCTCGCCTTCGGTCGGGGATTCTTCCTCCTGCTGTTCATTTTCAGGAGGGTTCGCTCCCTGCTGTTCTCCTTCGACCGGGGATTCTTCCGTCTGCTCTCCTTCGGGCAGACCTTCCTCCTGCTGTTCATTTTCAAGAGGGTTCTCTCCCTGCTGCTCGTCTTCGGTCGGGGATTCTTCCGTCTGCTCCCCTTCGGGCAGACCTTCCTCCTGCTGCTCATTTTCAGGAGAGTTCTCCCCCTGTTGCTCGCCTTCGAGCGGGGATTCTTCCGCCTGCTCCCCTTCGGGTACAACATTATCTGGAAGGGTCTCGGTTGCTTCTACCAAAACTGAAATATCCTGCTCTGTAATATCGATAACCTTGAGTTTGTCGTAGCCGTTGGGATGGAGGAAGTTTAAACTTCCTTGTACAGAACTGCCTGCGGGGATGGTAAAGATCAGAGAATTTCCCTGCTGCATCGCCGGTGAGTTGTCCTGCACCGCCAGCTGATAGGCCTCCATCTCTTCATCTGTCAACGCAATGGTAACCTCCGCCGCAGAAGCTGCTGTATTCTGTGCCGACAGCTGGTAACTGCCTGCCTCTCCCATTGAAATGGTGCTCTGCGGCGCTGTCAGTGCAACAATCACCTGGTTCTCCGCTTGGCTTTCCTCCTGGCTCTCTTCCTCGCCATTTTGCAACTCCGACGAAAATCGTTCTGCAAATCCAAAGAAATCCGGAAAATTAGTCGAAAACAGAACGAACGCCATGAATAGTGCCATCAATTTATACCTTAATTTCCATCTTTTCATCCGATGACTTCCCCTTTTTATATGAAAATATGTTCTGTTTATTCGTTTTAAAATAAGACTTTCTTATTATATTCGTTGCAGATGAATAACGGCCAATTATTTTTTTCATATTATATCACATAACTATGAACCGTCTCAATATAAAATGATCAAATTCGTTATTTTGCATAAATTATTAAAAAGCAGTTATAAATGTTTTATTTTTGCAAAAAAAATTCATTTTTGTAAAAATATTTGTTAAAACAATTTTAAAAAAATGGGTGCTGTTTATTTTGCCTTTTTTAAACAACAAAATAAATCTTTTGTTGTAAAAGCATACAAAAATTGCAATTTTTGATGATATTAACCTGCAAATTTAACTTTTTTCTTTACATAAAAAGACGATTTAAAGCAAGAAATAGTCGGAACATTTAGGCCGAATTTGAAAAAAATTTTGTCTTTGTTTTTTCTCGTATAATTTTTTGACAAATCGAATAAAAATTCTTGTTTTTTTACGAGAATCATGAAATTTTTTGCGCTGTTTAACTTCATTCCCATAAGAAAACAACAAAAGATTTATTTCGTTGTATATGCCCTCTACAGAACCAAATGCATCTGCTCCAGTAGACGCTGATGTTCTTCTCCACTCTCCATAATATACAGCCGTGTCGTCTGCATGTTACTGTGACCTAGCAAATCTGCCAATTTCGCAATATCCTTTTCCATACGATAAAATGTCCGCGCAAACAGCCTCCTTAAATTGTGCGGAAATACCCTCTGCCGCTCTATCCCCGATGGCTTACAAAGCGACTTCATCTGCCTCCAAAGGTTGGAGCGGTCCAGCGGATTGCCGTTTCGGGTCACAAACAGTGGCCCACTCACAATGCCTTTTCTCTTCATCCAGCCACTCAGCAGCGCACGCAGGGCTTGTGGAAGCAAAATTTCTCGCAATTTTCCCTTGTTGTATACCACAGCTCTTCCCTGACGCACAGCCTGCGCTGTGATAAAGCGCAGCTCTGAAACACGCATCCCCGTAGAGCAGATGGTCTGCAAAATCAGCGCCAACCGCTGATTTCCCCGACTTTGGGCGTTGGAAACCAGCTTTTGATAGTCCGACCGGCTCATCATTTTCTGCGATTGACAAAAAATTTTTCTCTGCTGCCGCAGCGGCCGCAATCGGTATTCCTCCATTCCAAGGCAGGACAGCAGCCCGTTCACCGCGGCGATCTGTATATTGATGGTGCTAACTGCATATCCCCGCTCGATCTGCAACTCCTTCCAGGTTCTTGGAGGCAGATGGGAAGCTGCTAAATTCTCGGCCACTCGCAGATAGTTTTGAATGGTCCCTGCCGCCCGTTCACGCCGGACAAGATACTGCACAAATCGTTCTTTCCAATCTGCCGGAAGAATAAATTCTCTTTGTTCTTCCGCAACAGAAAAGCTTTGATCTGTTTTTTTCATCTTCTTTCTCTCCTTTCTTCCTGTATCATTTCCTTTTCCTCTCCTCCTTTCCCGTCCATTATATCTTGAAGGGAGCGCAAAACAATAGATCTTTTACCTCGTTTTTGATCTTTTTTTACCCAAATTGAGAATTTTGAAGTTATTTGTAAAGAAATGAAAAAAATGTTATAATAGAGCAAATGACACTATTGATAAGGAGTTGACCGAATTGGAACAAAAAGACAACAAGATTTACCTATTCGAGCAGAGCCCCATCCCGCGGGCGGTGGCTCAGCTGGCAGTGCCCACCGTACTTAGCCAGCTGGTCATGGTACTGTACAATCTGGCAGATACCTTCTGGGTCGGCATGCTCAACAACGCCGTCCAAAATGCTGCCGTCACCCTGGCTGCACCGGTGCTGCTGGCCTTTAACGCCATCAACAACCTCTTCGGCGTAGGCAGCTCGAGCATGATGAGCCGGGCGCTGGGCCGCAAAGATTACGACACCGTTTCGCGCAGCTCGGCCTTTGGTTTTTACTGTGCCATCATCTGCGGTGCCGCTTTCTCCGTGCTGTGCACCATCTTTCAAACCCCGCTGCTCTCACTGCTGGGCGCGGATGAAACAACCAGAGAGGCCACTCGCGCCTATATGTTCTGGACGGTCGATTGTGGTGCTGTACCAGCTATCCTGAACGTCGTCATGGCCTATCTGGTACGCTCAGAGGGCGCTGCCATGCACGCCAGTATCGGAACGATGAGCGGTTGCCTGCTCAACATCGTCCTCGACCCCATCTTCATCCTTCCGTGGGGACTGAATATGGGCTGTCTCTT
>ENA-OYZE01000429-OYZE01000429.1-human-gut-metagenome-genome-assembly--contig:-NODE-429-length-13553-cov-4.516521_pt1 | contig 13553 bp, 16 predicted proteins | sample MGYA00243259_ERZ653469 | MGnify/ENA primary metagenome ERZ653469 (study PRJEB26926, sample SAMN06164913) | human gut metagenome | biome: ENVO:00009003; feature: ENVO:2100002; material: ENVO:00002003...
TGGGCTCGGAGATGTGTATAAGAGACAGCTCATATTGTGCAGCTGCGGTTTCCAGCGTCGCCTTCATCATGTCCGAATTGAGAAAATCTTCCAATGTGGGCAGCTCGCTGGAAGCTTCGGCCGATTCCTCTGCCGGCTTTTCGGTGGATTGTGGCGACGTCTCATCCGAAGACTCTTGCGCGGTTTCCTCCTCCGGTTTTTCAGCGGATTCTTGCGCAGTTGTTTGCTCGGCAGAAGTACTCTCCCCTTCGCTGGTATTCTGGGCAGACGAATCACCGCCGCAGGCACTCAGCGACAGAATCAGGCAAGCTGCAAGGATCAGGGACAAAATGCGTTTTTTCATAACAATACTCTCCTCTTTTTTGGTATTTTGTCTCACGCAGTTTACCTCTCCATTGTACATCGAACTATTCTACAATTACAAGAACATTTCCTACAATTTTCTAATATTATTTTCGGCGATTTGTAAGAAAATGCGGGGAAACATCTCGCGCCTGATAGAATTATAAAAACTTGCTGTTTACTCTTCCAAATTTTTGCCTGCTGTACTATAAAATCCTCTGGGCGCAGACTTTCGCGCAGGAGATTTCCCCCGTTGCTCCCGCTTTGGGGCGGTGGTATAATGGAAATATCTTTTTCGTTGGAGGTGTCTGCCATGCCCGACCGTCCCAAACGTGTCGCCGCTATCCACGATCTTTCCGGCTTTGGACGCTGTTCCCTTTCGGTCATTCTGCCCACCCTGTCGGTGATGGGCGTACAGGTTTGCCCGATCCCCACCGCTGTCTTTTCCACCCACACAGGAGGTCTCGGAGAGGTGCAGCGCCGCGATCTGAGCGACTTCACCCTGCCGTGCCTAATGCATTACCAGCAGCTGGGGCTCCAGTTCGAGTGCGTATACAGCGGATTTTTAAGCTCGGAAGAACAGATCGACCACTGTCTCAAGTTCTTTTCCACCTACAAGGATGCCTTCGCGGTAGTCGACCCAGTGATGGGCGATCACGGCCGCCCCTACCGCACCATTACTCCGGGGATGCGCTCCCGCCTGCGGGAATTGGTGCAGGTAGCCGACGTCATCACCCCCAACCTCACCGAGGCCTGCATGCTGCTCAAAATTCCCACCTTCACCGAGGGGCTTTCCCGATCCCAGGCAAAAAGTTTGTTGGCGCGCCTCAGTGAGATGGGGCCCAACTATGTGGTCATCACCGGCGCACCGATGGCCTCAGGTAAAATCGCCAACATCGGCTTTGACCGCCAGCACAACAGCTTTTGGCACATCGACTGCGACTATGTCCCCGTCTCCTATCCCGGCACGGGAGACCTGTTTGCCAGCGTGCTCACAGGGGGCTTTCTGACCGGGGACAGCCTGCCGATGGCGATGGGGCGCGCGGCCTACTTCGTCGAGCGCTGCATCAAGACCACCTTCAGCTACTCCTCCGACACCCGCTACGGTGTCATGCTGGAAAAGGAACTGGCTGCTCTGACCAACCGCCAGAACGTCAAGGACTTCTCGTTGCTGTAACTGTTGTTGCATTTACACTCAGAAATTTGTTTATTCCGTCACTTGAAAAAGATTTGAACCCGCGTTACGATAGAGATAAAAGAATTCACAAAATCAGAACGCATTATAATTCAATCTGTGAAATGAACATTTTCTGGAGGTAATCCTTATGAAACTGCGCCGCCATCGCTTCCTTTTCTCTACCCTACTGATGGTCCTTTGCCTTTCGCTCTCCAGCTGCACTGCCGCGGGATTTGTCCCCCAAAGCGACACCACCTGGGGAGAGCTGTTTCGGCACTTTGACAGCGAGGAATTTTCTGCACTTGATCCTCAGCTGCAACAGATGATGGACCAAGCCGTCCTCTCACAGGAGGTGGTGCAAAATCCGGCGCAGAAGGTTTCTTCCTGGGACTCGGTCGCGCCAATCTACCCATCCGAGGACAACGAGCAAGCTCAACAAATACTGGAAAACGCGATCTACTCCTTAGCGGAGGGGATGCTAAATGAGAGCAGTGCACTAGACCCACGCCTGATCTCCTTTGCATTATTTACCTACCCCACAGACGAAGAGGATGCGATCTCCTATTCTACCCAATTCAGCACCTTTGTCGAGTGCCCGGGTGCTTGTGTGCTGATCGCTTTGCAGGACAACGAGAGCGGAGAATGTATTGCCTTTGATTGTTCAGATGATGTCCTGTATAGCCCAAAAGAGGAATATACTTCTTCGCAAATTGTTGTAGATAACGATTTTGAAGATCTCAAACCCAACCATGAATATACGATTAAAGCCCGCGCCTTCGTCCTCCCGCCGGAGGGCAGGACCATTGATGGCACTTTGTACACCGAGGCAAGCCTTACTACCCTGTAAGTAATATCTGAAAAATATACCTGCGATGGCAAAGACGCCTTTATCAAGGAGCTGGAGCGCAGAGCGCTCTCCTTCTATGCAGTGCATTAAAAGGGATCTTTTACCGTAACATAAACTTGAGGGAGACAGCAAAGCTGTCTCCCTCAAGTTTCCTTTACCAACCCTTCTTGAGCCGGTCTTTGGCCTGCTGCACCGTCTCTCCATCCCGCGTCAGGTACGCCCCGACAAAGCGGTCCTCTATCTTCTCATACGCCCCGACAGTCCGGTTCTGCACCTTTGCAAAGACCCCGGTCACCGCCGCAGCAATTCGCTCATTTGCTTTGATCCATTTGGAAGTAGCCATTCTCTTTTCCCCCTTGCATTTATTGTTTTATTCCCTTGGTCAGCGGAATCAGGCACAGCAATGCCACAATGCCGAGCATCCCTACCACAATGCCGGTGACCATCTGTTCCCAAACGGTGACAAAGCACATCCCAACACCCAATCCTAGGGCACCGACGATGGCAACCAGCGCCGTCAACACAGCCTTTCCCGACAGGTGCAGCGGCGCTTTGTGCTCCATCCGCCGAAAGACCACTAGCGTCACCATGAGCAGCAGCACGCCCACAACGCCGAGCACCACTCCAGGCCCAAACGCGCCCCACTCTTCAATCAGCGCCATGCACATCCCCAATGCAAACAACATTCCGCCCGCTGTACCGAGCACCATCGCTACAAAACTACTTTTTTTCATCCTTTGTTCCTCCTTTTGATTGTCCCAACACTTGTTGTTTTTTTCTGGGTATAGTATACTCTGGCTGGAGGACAAAAAACAATCCTCAATTTTGCAACATCTGTTGGGATAAACAGTTTTGTGCGGCAAGCGCAAAAAAAGGAGGTCTTTTTAGGATGAACAAACCCAACAACAAGCGCAAAAAAGAATCGGTAGCGCGCATCGAGAACGCCCTCTTTGAACTGTTGCAGGACCGGCCGCTCAATCGGGTGAGCGTCGCTGCGCTGTGCAAGCGGGCAAATCTCAACCGATCCACCTTCTACGCAAACTACGCCGACATCTATGCGTTGGCCGACTCCATCCGCGACAAGCTGCAAAAAAGCCTCTCGGAGCTGTACCAGTGCCAGACCATCCAAAACTTTGACAGCCACGACTATCGCAAGCTGTTCGAACACATCTATGAAAACCAGACTTCCTATCGCCTCTATTTTCAGCTCGGGTATGCCAATCAGGACAGCCTGCGCGACCACCCCTACGACACTGCCCTAGCCGAACAGCTATTTCAAAACCGCTTCATCGACTACCACCGGGAATTCTTCTTCGGGGGACTCAACCGAATCATCCAGTACTGGCTGGAAAATGGCTGTCGGGAAACGCCCGACGAACTCGTGGAAATTCTGCAAAGCGAGTACCGGGTGCGCTGAGCTTTTTCCAGTTTTTTTGCGTTGCCAAGGGGGCGGGAGCCTGCTATAATGGGTATACAAATTGCGATATTTGTAAATCCAATGAGAAAGGAAGGTACCGCCATGCCAAACTCCGACAAGCAGACCCTCTCCGGGCAACCGCAAGAACCGGTGCGCGAACTGCTGCAAGAGCAGTCCGAGGACCTCAAAAGATACATCGACCGCAAGCATCGGGAGATGGAGGAGCTGATCGCCGAAAGCGAAGGCCGCCTCTCCGAGCAGCTGCGGGAACACAGCCGCTAGTCTGGCTCCCGACATCTCTGTCCAGCAGGTGGTACAGCGGGAAATTTTGCGTTCGTCCGCCCTCTAACTCCCTGCCGGTCAGCAAAGCTTTGTCCAACCCCGTTGGTCCAATCCTCTGTGCCGCGATCCCGTGGCGGCCATCTTCATCAAAGTTTCATCCACAACAGCCGAAGGTTCTGCCATGAGGCCGCTCGACGTGCTTACGCATGTGCGGAAAATTGGCAGCAAATTTATCCTGGGTACCCTTCGGACAAAACCACTCCGGCGCTTTCCAGTCAAAACAAAAGCACTGGGCACCACCCGCAGGTGCAGGCGTCTGCAACGCTGACGCTTTTGCGCCGATTTAAAAAAATACCACTACAAAGGGGAGCCTTTGCGCTAGATTGCGCAAAGGCTCCCCTTGTTTTGTCGTGTGCTATTTGATAAAAAAGGTGTAGATCGCATCACACAGCAACAGCAGCGCGATCGCCCCGGAGACAATCGCCAGCGCCCGACGGCTCAACACGCCGGTCACCTTCTCAAAGAAGGGCTGGAACAGATACAAAAAGAGCAGCCCTCCAATGCCAAAGCGAATGCTGGGATTGAGGGCAATCCTGCCCTCAAACTGGATGGCAAAGCGGGTGTAGTCCCATTGCCATCCTCCAACGGTATACTCCATGATGTAGCTGGCAATCAGCTCCACCAGCGTGGCAATCCCCATCACCCCAACAAAAACCAGCACCGGAGTGATGTTGCGCTTTCCAATGCAGATCCTTCGCCTCTTGAGCCAGCTCAACGAGGCAATCAGCAACAGTGCACCAAAGCCGTACACCACACAGTACGGCCCCTGCAACACGCCGCGATTAGAAAACCCCCAGCGATAGACCACCACTTCCAAAAAGACCTCATACAGCCACCCGATGACCGAGTACAAAAAGAAATAGATCACTGCTTTTTCAATGCGTACCAGCCATTCTCCTCGTGCACCGCTGTACATTCAACGCACCTCCCGCTCTGTTTTAGAACATTGTATCACATCGCGGGGAAAAATACATCCCGTTTAGAAAATTTTGCGCTCACTACGCGGCATCCTGTAGCGCATCCGGCTGTTGTGCAGGGAAACTGCCGTCCCCATTTAAAAAATCTTGCAGCGTCTGCGCCAGCTCTTCGAGGGCACCCTCTGCAAACGGAGAGGTCAAGCCCACTCCATCGAGCACCGACAAAAAGCTCTCGCCCGCGTCCTGCGTCACCAGCGCATCATAGCATTGCAGCGCATCGGAATAGTCCTGCAAGCCCAGAGACAAAAACTGCATGGCGACGCATCCGGACAGCGCATAGTCGATGGCGTAGAAGGGGCTGTCGAAGTACTGATTGGTGGTAAACCAACTTTTCGAAAAGCTGTCCATATCGTAATAGGGGGAGTCGACCACCAGTCCGTACTCCTCAGCAAGTGAAGCGTACAGTTCGTTGAGCTGGTCTAATGTGAGGTTGTCGCTCGCATAGACTATCTCCTGAAATTCGTCGTTGAGGGCAGCCGTCAAAATTCCCGCCGCTACGGTATAGACGTCATACCGGCGGGCTGTGCCGGCCTGCTCGCCATAAAAAGCCTCATAGTAAGGCATGGTGAGAATCTGCATGGCCTGGGAGTGGATCTCACAGACATCCATGCTGCGCCCCTCCTCGCGGGAGCCCTGCTCCAGCTGCCGCCACATGGCATAACAGTGTCCAAACTCATGGGAGATGCTGAACACGTCCTGTGAGCTGCCGTCCATATTGGCAAACAAAAAGGGGGTGTTCAGCGAGTAGAGCATCGTGCTGAAGGTGACATTGGCCTTGACCGCCGAGGGAGCTGCGTCGATCATCTCGTGGGACAACAGATAGGTGTAACACTCCCCTGTCCGCTCGGACATCTGCTCATAGACATCCTGCAGGTTTTGCAGCGTCTGCTGCCAACCGCCCTGCGGGTCGGGAGCTTCCTCCTCCAGCAGATAGACTACACCCGGGCTCTCACGGCTCTCGGCGCGGTCATAAAAGTCCTGCAAATAGGAGCGGTAGATCGGGACCAGCGTTTGCTTGAGCTGCTCTCGAAATTGCTGGATGTCCTCCCGGTCGTATCCCACCCGCAACATCTCCAGATCGGCCATCTGGGTATAGCTGTCGTAGTCCAGTGCCTGTGCCATCTGGCGGCGCAGCGCAACTAACTCCCGATAGAGCTCTCCTAGTTGTTGATTGTATTTATCTATAAACTGATTGTAATATGCTTCCTGCGCCTGCGGCTCAAGAGAAGAGTAGGTTTGCTCCCCTTCCGGGGTGGTGACGGTGGCTGCGGCATATTCGGAATAATACTGGGCCTCCAGCTGTTTTTCCTTCTCTTGCAGCGCTAAAATCTCCTGTGAGCTGGCACTTGCGCTCATTTGCAGGTCCTCGGTCGCGCTCTCCCCGAAGATGTCCTGTGTCATTGAACCAAAGCGTGACTGCTCAATCGTCTCAAACAATTCGTTATAGCGATTTTGGATGCGGGCATCCCAGGTATTGAGGTACTCCATCTCCTCGCTGTAAAAGGAATCGCTCATGTCGGCGTAGTTGCGAATCTGCGCTATGGTCATCATGCCGTAAAATTCCTCGGTTGCCTGGCTGATCTTGCGCAGGGAGAACAACAGGCCAAACGGCAGCCAATCCTCCTGTGCCTGTTGGCTGGCCTGGTCAATCAGGTCGAGCACCGCCTGCCCATCCGGGCGCTGGTACTCCACCTGCGAAAAGCGCAGCGAGGTGGGGGAATACTCGCTGGATGCACAGCCACAAAGGGTGAGGCTCAGCGCCAAAACCACCGCCAAAAGTTGTAAAACAGGTTTTCTTAAACGATCGAACAAGATTTCCCACATCCTTCCTGTCTTTCAGTATAGCATACGCCGGGAAGGAAAATGCAAACTTTCCGAAAACAAAAAATTGTTTTTGCCATCCAAAATCTTCAAGGTGTAACTTTGCTCGCTGCGCGGTAAAATAAAAACGATGCCGCAATCAACGGCAAATTTAAGTCAGGAGTGATCGATATGCCTATGAATTTACCCACCATTTTAACCGGTGCAGCGATGACTGCCGCCGTCGGCACCGCAGCGTATATGATGACCGGCAAAAAGAAGAACACCGCAAAACAGCTCAAGAAAAAGGCCGGCAAAGCCGTGCAGGCCGTCGGAGATATTGTCGAGAGCATTTCGAGCATTATGGGTTAACAAAAAGGGGCGCGGAAAATTTTTCCGCGCCCCTTTGCCCTTTGTGCATCCAACAGTTTATCCTTCATCCAGCCAGAAAGCTCCGTTCTCGGCCACCTGTGCGAGGGTGCGGCGGCACTCCCTCCAGTCGGGGAAAAACCGCTCGACTTCCCGCCAAAACTGTGCGCTGTGGTCGTGGTGCAAAATATGGCACAGCTCGTGCACCACAACATAATCCACGCAGTGTTCCGGGGCCAACATCAGCCGCCAACTAAAGTTGAGGCTGTTTTTGCCTGAGCAGGAACCCCAGCGCCCCCTGGCTCCGTTGATGCGCAGCCCGGTCGGCTGGACCCCCATTCTTTGTGCATAAAAGGCCACCCGTCGCTGCAACTCCCTGCGCGCAATGTCGCGGTAGAGCAGCTGTGCTGCAGCCCGCAGCGACGGCTCATCTCCCTGTGGCAGATAAAACACACCGTCCTTCTCATACGGTTTACCCCCCTGCACAAAACACAGCGGAAAGAGCTCACCAAACAGCGGGAACTTTCCCTGCGAAAGAGAAAAACTCTCTTTTTGATGCTGCCTCTGTTCCATTCGCTGCTGCTGCAGGAGAATCCACCCCTCTTTCTGCTGCAAAAAGCGCTCGATCTGCCCTTTTGCCAGTCGCAGCGGTGCACGCACCACAACAGTTTGGTCCGGTTGCACCTGAATGACCAGCGTCCGGCGCTTGGAACGGATGAGCGTATATTCTACCATCCGGTATTTTCCCCCTTTCCTTCATGCAAAACGATCAATTTCCCCCCCGCAAATTCATATTTTTGACGATTTTGATCTTCGGCCCACCATTCGACATTGTTAAAGTATTGACAAAATAAAACGGCTGAATATAATAGGGGGCAGAAGGTTGATAAAAAATTAACCAAGTACAAAGACGTCACCAACACACGCAAGATAAATGTTGTTTTATTGATTGGGAGGCATCATTATGGCTAGATTTACTTTACCAAGAGACTTGTATCACGGCAAGGGCGCACTGGAAGCGCTGAAAACCCTCGACGGAAAACGCGCCATCGTCGTAGTCGGCGGCGGCAGCATGAAGCGCTTTGGATTTTTGGACAAGGTATGTGACTACCTCAAAGAGGCCGGCATGGAGGTTTGCGTATTTGAGGGTGTCGAGGCAGACCCATCGGTAGAGACGGTCATGAAGGGCGCCGAAAAGATGCGCGAGTTCCAGCCAGACTGGATCGTATCGGTTGGCGGCGGCTCTCCGATCGACGCAGCCAAAGCGATGTGGGCCTTCTATGAATACCCGGACACCACCTTCGAGCAGCTGTGCATCCCGTTCAACTTCCCGAAGCTGCGCACCAAAGCCAGATTCTGTGCGATTCCTTCCACCTCCGGCACCGCTACCGAGGTCACTGCATTCTCGGTCATCACCGATTACCACAAGGGCGTAAAGTACCCGCTGGCCGACTTTAACATCACCCCAGATGTGGCGATTGTCGATCCATCGCTTGCCGAAACCATGCCAAAGAAGCTGACCGCTCACACCGGTATGGACGCCATGACCCACGCCATTGAAGCGTATGTCTCCACCCTGCACTGTGACTACACCGATCCTCTTGCGCTGCACGCCATCAAGATGATCAGCCGCGACCTGGTCAACAGCTACAACGGCGACATGGAAGCCCGCGACAACATGCACAATGCACAGTGCCTGGCAGGTATGGCCTTCTCCAACGCGCTGCTCGGCATCGTCCACTCGATGGCCCACAAGACCGGTGCTGCTTTTAGCGGCGGCCACATTGTACACGGCTGCGCCAACGCGATGTACCTGCCAAAGGTTATCCAGTTTAACCGCAAGAACCCGGAGGCAGAGAAACGCTACGGCGAGATCGCTGCATCCCTTGGCCTTGCTCCAACCTCTGACGCGCTGATCGCCCGCATCCAGGAGATGAACCGTCAGCTGGACATCCCGACCTGCATCCGCGATTATGAGGGCGGCATCATCGATGAAAAAGAGTTCCTCGAAAAGCTGCCACAGGTAGCAGAGCTCGCCGTCGGCGACGCCTGCACCGGTTCCAACCCGCGCCCGATCACCCCTGCCGAGATGGAAAAACTGCTCAAATGCTGCTTCTACGACGAGCAGGTTGACTTCTAAACCGATAATTTCTCTTTGATTGTTTTTCTTCTTGCAAAAGGAGCTGCCCATAAGGGCAGCTCCTTTTTTTATCGTCCTCTTGGATGCAGGGGCCGTGTCTGCCGGCAGTCCGGGAAATTGGGGCACCCATAAAATTGTTGTCCCGCATGCGCCCCGCGGGTTGCGGTGCGCAACACCATCGGGATGCCACAGTCCGGGCAGATGGGCGGCTGCTGCGGCTCGGGCGGCTCATCTTCCAGGGCGAGCAGGGCCTGGCACAAAAAGGAGCACAGTTCGTTTAGCTCTTTTGCCCCGTAGCTTTTGCGGCAGGGGATGTGGAAGAGCGCAAGCCCCGCCTTTGCAAAGGCCTTATCCATAAAGGCGTCCCTGCGGCGGCGGTCTGCACGCTCATGGGAACGATCGTCCAGCTCCACTGCACATAAAATCTGCATCGTCTGCCGGTCACACAGCACAAAGTCGACGTGCTTTTGGGAAATCCAGTTGAAGTACCGCTGCCGGTTGCGCCGCACATTGGCCTTCACCCGCAGCACCTCGCGCACGGCAGGTTTGGGGCAGATGACAATATCTTCCCCTACAAGGGCGTCCAGCACGTCAAAGAAGGCCTTTTCCGCCGGGCTCAAGAAAAATTGCTGCCGTTCATAGGGAGCGCGGCTAAAGGGGTTGGCATGGCGCAGCGCGCGCCACACCAACATAAACAGCAGCACCACCGCCGCGATCAGCACAAGATATGGCCAGTATTCCAAAAGTCCTTTCCTTTCTGTATTCCTTGTGGGGGATACCCGTTGCAAGGAAGCGCCCTTTAGCTGACAATATGCCGAATGTAATCGACTACGCCGATGTCCTTGCCGTTGCGGCGATAAACGCGCGGCACCCGCTTGCCGATGACACACATCGTCTCATAGTGCACCGTATCGGTCATCGACGCGATCTCCTCCATCGTGATCCGTTGGCCGTTTTCCTCGCCCACAATGGTGATCTCCATTCCGTCACTCAGATCCGGGATGTCGGTGACGTCCAACAGCAGCTGATCCATGCAGACCCGACCTACAATATTGGCAAAGTGTCCATTCACCAGCATCCGTCCCCGGTTGGACAGGCTGCGGTGGTAGCCGTCTGCATACCCGATCGGCACCGTGGCTACCACCATGTCGTGCGAAGCGGTAAAGGTGCGGCCATAGCTGAGCTTGGTGCCCGCCTTGACCTGCTTTAACATCGAGATGACCGAGCGCAGCTCCATGGCGGGCTTGAGGTCAATTTTGCCCTCACACGCTTTGTCCGGGACCAGACCGTAGATCAGGATGCCTGCCCGCACCATGTCCAGATGGTATTCTGGATAGTTGACAATGCCGCCGCTGTTGCAGCAGTGGCGGATGGCAAAGTGTACTCCGCGGCGCTGCAACTGGTCGCACACCTTCATGAACAGCTCGTATTGGCCGCGCGTGTAGGCGATAGACTCCTCGTTGTACTCATCCGAGCTGGAAAAATGGGTAAAGATGCCGTCGCAGCGCAGGTTCGGGAAGGAGCAAACCTCTGCGATTTCCTCCACTGCCTCCTGCAGATCCTGCTGGGCTTCAAAACCGATGCGGCCCATACCTGTGTCCACCTTGATGTGACAGGCCACCGTCACCCCCATGTGCTGCGCCTGCTGTTGCAGCTTTTTTGCATATTCCAGCGAAAATACTGCCTGGGTAATATTGTACTCGCACAGCTCTTTTGCCTTGTTGGGCGGGGTGGTGCCCAAAATCAGAATCGGGTGATAGATGCCCTGGGTGCGCAGCGACATGGCCTCGTTTAGGTTGGAAACGGCAAACCAGTTGACGCCCAACCGCACCAGCTCATCGGCGATGTATTTGTCTCCGTGGCCGTAGGCGTCTGCCTTGACGACACCCATAATCATGCAGCCCGGCTTTAACTTCTCTTTGATCGAACGAATGTTATAGTCTATACAATCCAGGTCGACGACCGCCCAACTGCGGCGCAAAAAATCAACCATCCTGTTTTCCTACCTTTCCTGTGCCAATCCACACAAAGCTAGGCTTTTTCTGCGGCAGCCAAATTTTTCCTGCCGGTTTAAAGGGCGCGCTTTGCGGCACATACTATAACTATACATGAATTGCGCGCAAGATACAATAAAAAGATCCAATAATTTTTCGATTCCCGCGCAAACGAAAGGAGACTTTTTGCAGATGACAAAACAGGAGTACGCTTTATGGACCCAGCAGGAATCCCCTCGCTCAAAGGGACCGCTCAACATTGCCAAAGCGTTTGTCGCCGGGGGAATTGTCTGCGCCATCGGCCAGCTGCTCATCTTCTTTTTTGAGAGCCGAGGCGCCGGGGAAAATGCCCCTGTCTTCGCTTCGATGTGCCTGATTGTGCTGTCGGCGGTGCTGACCGCGCTCAATGTTTACGACAACATTGCCAAACACGCCGGAGCTGGGACACTGGTGCCCATCACCGGCTTTGCCAACTCGATGGTCAGTGCGGCGATGGAGTTTAAAACAGAAGGATTTATATTGGGACTGGGCGCCAAGGTATTCTCCATCGCGGGCCCTGTCATCGTCTACGGCATCACCGCGTCGGTCCTTTACGGCGTTGTGTTGACTTTGATTGGATAAGGGGGGAAAAAGATGGCAAGACGTGTCGGAAGAAATACGCTGATTCTCTCCTCCTCGCCCAGCGTGCTGGGATTTGCCGCAGTGGGCGCCAAAAAGGAGAAGGAGGGCCCCTTAGCAGACTACTTTGACCTGCTCTCGGACGACTCCTCCTTTGGGGAAAAGACCTGGGAAAAGGCAGAAACGCTCATGCAGCAAAAGGCCATCTACCTTGCGCTGCAAAAGTGTGGGGTACAGCGCGAGCAGATCGACCTGCTGTTTGCCGGTGACCTGCTCAATCAATGCATCAGCTCTGCATACTCCTCCCGCGAGATGGAGATTCCCTTTTTAGGGCTATATGGCGCCTGCTCCACCATGGCTGAAAGTTTGGGTCTTGCGTCGATGTTTGTGGAGGGGGAACTTGCCAACCTGTGTTTGGCGGCGACCTCCTCACACTTTTGCTCGGCGGAAAGACAGTTTCGCTTTCCGCTGGAATATGGCGGCCAGCGTCCCCCAACCTCCCAGTGGACGGTGACCGGTGCCGGCGCCTGCGTTGTCGGCAAAAGCTGTCAGCCGCCCTATGTGCGGGCTGTGACGGTGGGAACGGTATCCGATCTTGGCATTTCGGACATCAACAACATGGGAGCGGCCATGGCTCCGGCGGCGGCGCGCACCCTGTGCCAATATTTTTCCGATACCGGCCACAAGCCGGAGGACTTTGATCTGATCCTCACCGGAGACTTGGGCTTCATCGGCAGCCGGCTGCTTGAGCGGCTCATGCAGCAGCAGGGGCTGCCGATGGCACAGCTGCACAACGACTGCGGACTGATGATCTACGACCGCCTCAAACAGGACGTCCACGCGGGCGGATCCGGTTGCGGATGTGCGGCCTCGGTGCTCTGCTCCTTCATTCTCCCCCAGATTGCCTGCCACCGTCTCAAAAACGTGCTCTTTATGGCTACCGGTGCGCTGATGAGCCCCACCAGCGTACAGCAGGGGGAGAGCATTCCGGGCATTGCGCACCTGCTGCACCTCTCCGACCAGCCAAATCCAAAGGAGGGATTGTAATGGATATTCCCATGCTCATCAAAGCCTTTGTTGTGGGGGGACTGATCTGCGCTGTTGGACAGGCCCTCATCGACTACACCAAGCTCACCCCTGCGCGCATTCTGGTTTCCTTTGTGGTGATGGGGGTGGTGCTGGGCGCACTGGGATTGTATCAGCCTTTAATCGAATTTGCAGGCGCCGGAGCAACGGTGCCGCTGACCGGCTTTGGCGCGACTTTGGCCAAAGGTGTGCGCGAAGCGGTGGCGCAGGACGGGCTGTTCGGTGCGCTGACCGGTGGGTTTAAAGCCTGTGCCGGCGGCATCACACTGGCGATCGTAGCTGCGCTGGCCGCTGGAATATTCAGCAAGTCCGCCGAAAAATAGCAAAATGCTGTGCTGTTTTATCCTTGCAAAAAGGAGCAGGCTTTATGCCCTGCTCCTTTCTTTTTTCTGTGCAAACAGTTTCCCAAATATCCAGTGGGTAAAGGGAGCTGCCACATACATA
>ENA-OYZE01000442-OYZE01000442.1-human-gut-metagenome-genome-assembly--contig:-NODE-442-length-13001-cov-8.707941_pt1 | contig 13001 bp, 9 predicted proteins | sample MGYA00243259_ERZ653469 | MGnify/ENA primary metagenome ERZ653469 (study PRJEB26926, sample SAMN06164913) | human gut metagenome | biome: ENVO:00009003; feature: ENVO:2100002; material: ENVO:00002003...
GTATTTTTCTTTATTGGTTTTAAGTAAAATTTTTGCTTTTGAATCACCTATACCACACAATCCGTCAACATAGTTTGCAAAATATACATTATTCCAAAAACTTTCAAATTCATCATCAATATCCTTTACATTTTCAAAAAAGCATTTAGCAATTTTATGAAAAAATTGATATTTCTTTTCACCTGGATTCGAATAAAAATTTTGAACTACTGAATCAGTAGTAAAATCATTATACCCATCTTTATCATAATGCGACTCTCCTAATATAAGTATTCTTTTACTTTGATGTTTTGCATTTTTACCTTCATAAACACCTTTAAACATTTCCATCACCTGCCCAATTATAACAAATCAAATAGTTAATTACAACATTCATCAATCCTTACTGCTGAGCATATCGGCTAAGGCATCGTCCGTTTTCTTTTGTGCCGAAGCCTCTAAATCCTTTGAATGTGCGGCACGCTTTGCGAATTGAATTTTGAAATGCGTTTCTGAAAAAGAAAAAATAAAAGGCAGAGATTATCTCTGCCCCTGGAGCTACTGGCCGGACTTGAACCGGCGACCTGCTGATTACGAATCAGCTGCTCTACCGACTGAGCCACAGTAGCACGCCGCGCTTCACAACGCTCATCTATTATACGAAAAGCCCGTGTAAAAAGCAAGCGTTTTTTGCCGGGAATTTATACTTTTTTTCCTCGGGAAACAAATAATTTTACATTGCCGCGTTCCGCCGTCACCTCGATGTTCCCCTTTACGCCCTCTTCGCCGTCAAAGTCCCAGACGACGTTTTCCTGTGTCTCGATCAGGATGCGCTTTCCGCTCATCGCCGCAATATCCTTTTTCTTTACTCTGCATCCGAAGAGGAAGAGAGACGCAAGCGAAAAGTATTTCGTGAATTTTTGAAAGAGGTTTGGTTTTTTCGCCTGACGGATGACGACGACTTCGAGCTTGCCGTCCTTCATGCTCGCGTTGCGGTTGATTGGCCAGCCCGCGACAGAGCGCCCGTTGAGGATGAACACGAGCACGGCGGAAGTTATCATCTCCTTCCCGTCGCAGACGATCTTCAAAGGAAAGACGCGGAAATCAAGCTCGTGCAGGATGGCTTCCACGGCATAAGCAGCCGCCCCCATCGCGCGCTTCAAGGGCTGAGGTGTAGTATAAGTGACGCTTGTAAGAGCCCCCGCCGCGACGATATACATGGCGCGCCGCTCCCCTACCCTCATGCAGTCGAGCTTTTCCGCTCTCCCTTCGAGGATGACGCCGAGCGCTCCTTTGATGTTCCTCGGGATACCGAGCGAGCGCGCGACGTCGTTGACCGTACCCGTCGGCAGATAGCCGAGCGGCGTCTCGCTCCCCTCCGCCGCCTGTAAAACGTCGTTGAAGGTGCCGTCTCCGCCCGAGAAAATGACGGCGTCATATGCGGAAAGCCCCGCCTTTACGCGTGCAGTCAGCTCTTCGGCGCTCGTCGTCTTCACGGCGTCAACTTGCGAATAGACGCTTTTCAAGCGCCTTTTGATATAGGGCAGCTTCTTTCCGACTTTGCCGCGTCCGCTCCCTTCGTGATAGAGAAAGAGACAGCGCATTTCAGCGCCTCCTGCGCAGGATATCGCCCTCGTGCAGCGGATAAGGGCAGTCAAAAGAGACGATCTCCTGCACGCGTTTGGCGTCCTCACAGGGGGCGCCAGTACTGTCCTTCATATGGGTGACGGCGATTTCTTTCCCGAACGCATCCGAAGGAGACAGGATCTCGAGGACGTCGCCTTCATAGAAGCGTGTGCGCATTTCGGCATATACGCGTCCGCAGCGCCCGAAGCCATCTTCAAAGCCGCTTTCGGCGCCGCTTTTGGGACCTTCATAGCCCCTGACGACGGCGATGAACTCGCACGTGCCCTTCGTTTGGGAATTGTCGTAAGAGACCGTCTTTCCGTTCTCTCCCAACATATAGGCGGTCGTGTAGTCGCGGTGGGCGGCGCAGGAAAGTTCCTCCTGCAGCGCTTGAAGCTCGCCTCCGTCCAGGATGCGGCGGTAGGCATTCACGACGGTCGCCAAGTAATATTCGCTCTTCATGCGCCCTTCGATCTTGAAGGAGCACACGCCCGCTTTTTCGAGCTCGCTCAAATGCGCGCTCATGTTGAGGTCCTTGCTGTTGAGAAAGTAAGTCCCCCTTTCGTCTTCCTGCACTTCCGTCCAGCCGTCGTTTCTGCACTCCTGCGTCCGTATCTCATAGCGATAGCGGCACGCCTGCACGCACGCCCCGCGGTTGGAGGAGCGGCCGTCGAGATAGTCGGAAAGCAGGCATCTGCCGCTGTAGGAGATGCACATTGCTCCGTGTACAAAGGCTTCGAGTTCGAGATCGGGGTTTTCTTCCCGGATCTTTGCGATCTCTTCTAAGGAGAGTTCGCGCGCAAGCACCACGCGGCTCGCGCCGAGTTCCTTCCACATGGCGGCCGACTGACTGTTCGTCGTATTTGCCTGCGTGGAGATATGGATGGGAAGGGAGGGCGCAGCCTTTCTGCACGCTCGGAAGACGCCGAGGTCGGAGACGAGCACGGCGTCCGCCTCGAGGCGCTCCAACGTGCGGAAGTAATCGGGAAGCTGTGCAAAGTCCGCGTTGCGGGCGAAGATATTGACGGCAACGTACACCTTTTTGCCGCGCGCGTGGGCGAAAGCGATGCCCTCTGCGAGCTCTTCGTCGGTGAAATTATCGGCAAAGGTGCGCAGGGAAAAGTTCTTGCCGCCCACATAGACGGCGTCCGCCCCGTAGTAGAATGCAAGTTTTAATTTATTGAGGTTGCCCGCGGGGGCAAGCAGTTCGCATCTTGTCATTTCAGTCCTCCCGATATGTCGAAATATACTCTTTGATGATCTCGGCGAGCTCGTCGGGCGTCTTTTCGTCTGTTATCAGTTTGAGGCCGCCGAAATCGGCTTTGTAATCGGGCAGGTAGGAAAGCGCCCGATATAAGCCCTCCTGCGTGCGGAACCCGGCCGCAATGTCCTTGGTAAAGCGTTCCCGTAGAGCCCCTTCAGAGGCGGTCAAGGTCACGAAGAGGCAATTCCCCCGTTCCGTCATCTTGGAAAGAACGGCGTCACGGATCTCACGTTTGTTCATCACCCAGGAAAAGAGCACGAGGTCGACGTCGGGACTTTTCAGATAGCCGTCGAGAAGATAGGCGATATTCCGAAGGACGAGCGTTTTGCTCTCGTTTGTGACGCGGAAGGGATGCACCCGATAGCACCAGTCTCCGTCGAGATAGGCGCAGCGATCGAACTTCTGCTGTAAAAGGCTCGCGACGGTGCTTTTCCCTACGCCCATCGGCCCGTTGAGAAAGACAAGCGGCTTCATCTTAGTTTCTGGCTCACGGCGAGGCCTTCGCCGATGGGCAGCACCTCCGTTTCAAAGTCGGGGTCGCTTTTGAGAAGTTCGAGATATTCTCTAATATGTTCCACGAGCATTTTTCTCTTGTGCGGCACGGGAACGGAGCCGTCCACCCAGCCGAAGAGCAGCACGTCGTCCGAAAGCAGCACGCCGCCCTTCTTCAAAAGCCGCTTGCAATCGGGCAGATAGCGGCGGTACTGCACCTTTGGCCCGTCGAGGAAGATGAGATCGTACTCTCCTTGTAGAAAAGGCAGTATCTCCCCTGCATCCCCTTCGTGGAGCACGGTGCGCGTCTCAACGCCGAAACGGCGGAAATTTTCGCGCGCTTTGTTTGCCCGCTCCGCGTCGCATTCGATGGCGGTAAGTTGGGCTTTAGGCTCCGTCAAAAGCATCGCGCAGGAAGTGAGCCCTTCCGCCGCTCCGATCTCGAGGATGCGGGAAGGCCGCTTCTTTTGCACGGCGGAAAGGAGATAGGCAAGCGTCTCGTCGGGCGCGGTAGGATCGCGCCCCTTTTTTGCTTCCTCGCGGAGGGCGTAAAGCTCTGAAAAGCGTTCGTCCATAGGAAATAGAAATAGCAAGAGACCGCGGCTTGCGCGGTCTTGTTTCTTACAGTTCCTGCACGATGGGAAGGATCATGGGAGACTGCTTGGTTTTCTTGAAGAGATGGTTCTTGACGGCGCGCTTCAAAGCTGCCGCAATGTCGGAAGGAGCCGTCTGCGCGTTGACGCTGTCGAGCGTCTTTTCGACGATATTTTTGAGCTCCCGCATGGCGTTCTGCTCGTCCTGGAAGACGATGCCGCGGCATTCGACGTCGGGATCGCCCAGAACGACGCCGTTCGAGAGCACGACGGAGACGACCACGAGCCCTTCTTCGGACATTCTGAGGCGGTCTTTGAGCACTTCGCTCTTGCCGTAGTCCTCAAAGCCCTCGCCGTCGATGAGGCGCGCGCCCGCAGGGAAGCTCTCGCCCTGGCGCAGGCTATCGTCCGTCACTTCGACGCAGTTGCCGATATCTGGGATAAAGATGCGTGAAGAATTCATGCCGAGTTCTTCTGCAAGCAGGGCGTGCCGCTTTAAGTGGCGGTATTCGCCGTGCACGGGGATGAAGAACTTGGGATTTAAGAGCGTGTGCAGGATCTTGTGCTCTTCCTGGCAGGCGTGGCCCGAGACGTGGATCTTTTCGAGGCTCTCATACACGACTTTGGCGCCCTTCTTGTAGAGGTTGTTGATGACGCTGTAGATCATGCGCTCGTTGCCCGGGATGGGACTTGCCGAGATGATGATCGTATCGTTGGAGCCGATGGTCACCTTATTGAATTCACCCGCCGCCATGCGCGTGAGTGCGCTCATGGGCTCGCCCTGCGACCCCGTGGAGATGATGACGATCTCGCGGTCGAAATAATTCTTGGTCTTTTCGACGTCGACGATGACGCCTTCGGGGATGGTCATTTCCCCGATCTTGAGGGCGGCTTCGACGACGTTGAACATGCTGCGCCCCGAGAACGCCACTTTGCGGCGGAACTTGACTGCAATATCGATGATCTGCTGCAGACGGTGGACGTTGGAAGCGAACGTCGCGATGATGATGCGGCGGTCGGCGTTCTCCGCAAAGAGATGTTCGAGCGTCGTTCCCACCACCTTTTCGCTCATCGTGTAGCCGGGGCGTTCGATGTTGGTCGATTCACCCAGATAGAGGAGCACGCCCTTCTTGCCGTACTCTGCGATCTCCGCAAGGTCGATGGGCTTGCCCGCAACAGGCGTTAGGTCGATCTTGAAGTCGCCGCTGTGGAAGATGATGCCGTACGGCGTTTCTACGGCGAGCGCCATCGCCCCCGCGATGGAGTGGTTGACGTTGACAAAGTTGACGGTGAAGCACCCCGCCTTGATGCGGTCGTGGGGCGCGACGGTCTGTTCGACGACGTTGTTCAAGCGGTGTTCGCGGAGCTTGTTGTCGACGAGCGCCAGCGTGAGCTTGGAGCCGTACACGGGTGTCGAGGGATCGAGCTCCTTCATGAGGTAGGGCACGCCGCCGATGTGGTCTTCATGTCCGTGCGTGAGGAAGACGCCGCGGATCTTGTTTTTATTCTGGACGAGATAGGTGATATCGGGGAAGACGAGGTCGATGCCCGGCATCTCTTCGGTCGGGAAGATGATCCCTGCGTCGATGACGATGATGTCGTTCCCGTACTCGATGGCAGTCATGTTCTTGCCGATCTCGCCGACGCCGCCGAAGAAGAGCACTTTGATGGGTCTCTTCTTTCTGCCGCGCTGGCCCTTCTCCTTCTGAGGCGCCCTCTCTTTTGCGTTCTGTTTGGAGACGGGAACATTCTGCGCCTTTTCGCTGCGTTTTTTGGGCTGCTGTGCAGGCTTCTGCTCCTTTGCGGGCTGTTTCCCCTCTTCTTTGCTTTCGGGGAGCTTGGTCCCTTTGCCCTTCGCGCGGGAGCGGCGTTTGGGGGTGTACCCTGCCTCCTCCATTGCTTCCTTGCCGAAGAGAGCTCTCTTTTCCTCCTGCTGCGTCTTTGCAGCGGCGGGTGACTTCTTTTTTGCTGCCTGTTCGCGGTTGTACGCCTCGATGCCGTTCAGAATGGCGAGCTCGATGGCACTTCTTCCTTCCTGTTTCTTGTCTTTCTCCAAAAATGACTCCTTTGTCCTCGGACACACAAATAAGAGAGAAAAGACTTCTCCTTTCCCTGCCTTCTGTCCTTCCGGACATTTCCGATTTGAATTATATTTTCTCACGCTCGGCGTGAACCATTCGATGCAAAATGCTGCATTATGCAGCTTGTCTTTCTATTTTACACGAAAATCGCATAAAAGTAAATTTCTTTTTCCAAGATTCTTGCGCAAATTTTGTAAATTATCCCATATTTTGTGGCAGGTAAGGCGATTTTGAAAAAATGTCGTCAAATGCTTGCCAAACAGGGCGAGAAGGTCTATAATAGATTTTAGTAACTTATACGCGGGAACCCCTCGGTTTATACGGTTTTTGCGAATAATTTTATATTTGGAGGGTAATTATGAGAGCTTATAACTTTTCTGCGGGCCCTTCCCAGCTTCCCCTTGAAGTCCTCGAGGAAGCGCAGAAGGAGCTGTTGGATTTTGCGGGCACCGGGATGTCCGTGACGGAGATCTCGCACCGCAACAAGAAGTTTGAAGAGATCGTCAACGAAGGGAGCGCGCTTTTGCGCGAACTTCTCAGCATTCCCGACGACTATGCGGTCATCTTCGTGCAGGGCGGCGCGAGCCAGCAGTTTGCGGCCGTTCCCCTCAACCTTATGCACAAGGGGAAGGCAGACTATGTCGTCACGGGCAATTTTGCGAAGAAAGCCTTCCAGGAAGGTAAAATTTACGGGGACGCCGCGTGCGTCGCATCTTCCGAAGACAAGACGTACACCTATATCCCCGACGTGAAAAGCATCCCCTTCCGCGATGACACCGACTATGTGCATATTTGCGCAAACAACACCATCTTCGGTACACGGTATGTGGAGTTCCCCGAAACGAAAGCGCCCCTCGTTGCCGATATGTCTTCCGATATCCTCTCCCGTGAGATCGATGTCAAAAAATTCGGCGTCATCTATGCGGGCGCACAGAAGAACCTTGCTCCCGCGGGCGTGACGCTCGTCATCGCAAAGCGCGATCTCATCCAAGATCCCCTTCCCATCTGCCCCACCATGCTCAAATGGAAGGTGCAGGACGAGAACAACAGCCTCTACAACACCCCTCCCTGCTTTTCCATCTACATGGCGACGCTCGTGCTTCGCCGCCTGAAAAAGCTCGGCGGCATCAAAGCTATCAACGAGGTCAACGAATATAAGGCGGGGCTTTTGTACGATTTCATCGACAACTCTTCCTTCTACACAAACCATGTGGAGAAGAAGTATCGCTCCATCATGAACGTTCCCTTCGTCACGCCGAACAAAGATCTCGACGCCGCCTTCATCAAGGGCGCATCGGAGCGCGGGCTCGTCTCGCTCAAGGGTCACAGGCTGGTGGGCGGTATGCGCGCCTCCATCTACAACGCGATGCCCGTCGAAGGCGTCAAGGCGCTCATCGAGTACATGAAGCAGTTCGAGGAGGAAAACAAATGAAGATCTTAAAGCTCAATTCCATCAGCTCTGCTGCCGATGAAAGTTTTCACGGCTATGAGTATTCCGACAGCGTCGAAAATCCCGACGGCATCATCCTGCGCTCCTTCCAGATGCACGACTATCCCCTCGGCGAAGATCTGCTCGCCGTGGCGCGTGCGGGCGCGGGCGTCAACAACATCCCCATCGATAAATGCACCGAACAGGGCATCGTCGTCTTCAACACGCCGGGCGCCAACGCCAATGCGGTGAAGGAGCTCGTTCTCTGCGAACTCTTCCTCGGCGGCAGAAAGGTCGTCGACGGCGCCAACTGGGTGCAGTCGCTGAAAGGGCAGGAGGGCGTAGGGAAGCTCGTCGAGAAGGGCAAAGGCAAGTTCGCAGGCCAGGAAGTGCTCGGGAAAACGCTGGGCGTCATCGGCCTCGGGGCGATCGGCGCGATGGTCGCCAATGCCGCGATCGAGCTTGGAATGTCCGTCATGGGCTACGACCCCTACATCTCTGTCAAGAACGCATGGCTCATCAATAACCGCGTCAAGTTTACTTCGGAGCTTTCCGCGATCTTTGCAAACTGCGACTATATCACCCTGCACGTTCCCCTCACGCCCGATACCAGGGGGATGCTGAACAGAGAGAGCATCGCTGCCTGCAAGGACGGCGTCGTCATCATCAACAACGCGCGCGGCGAGCTCGTCGATTCGGACGCCATGATCGAAGCCGTTGCAGGCGGCAAGGTCTCCCGCTACATCACCGATTTCCCCGATGAAAAGCTTTTAGACTGCGAGAACATCCTCTGCGTGCCCCACCTCGGCGCCAGCACGCCCGAAGCGGAGGACAACTGCGCCTATATGGCAGCCAAGCAGCTCACCGATTATCTTGAAAACGGCAATATCACCAACAGCGTCAACTATCCCGCCGTTTCCATGCCGAGAACGAGCGTCTCCCGCGTGTGCGTGCATCACAAGAACGTCAAAGAGATCTTGTCCAAGATCCTTGCGATCGTCTCTTCTCAGGGCGTCAACATCGCCCATATGCAGGATCAGAGCCGCGGCGAGTATGCCTATCTGCTGCTCGATCTCGACGATGTCTTAAGCCCCGAAGCGGTCGAACTCATCCGCCGCGTTTCGGGCGTCATCCGCGTGAGAGTCCTGTAAGAATATAAAGCGCAAAACCGATCGATACGAAAAACCCGCGGATAGTCCGCGGGTTTTCGTTTACAAATAAGCACCCCTAAGACTGTTCGGCTTTGGGAGTGCTTATCCTGTTTCGGGGAAATTATTTTCCGAAGATCTCTTTGAGTCTTTCGATCTCCGCTTTGGGCGAGCGGTCTGCGGTGAGAAGGCCGTTGACTTCCTGCTGCACGTCGGTGAGCTGCGTGTAGCAAAATCCCTGGAAGCCCGCCGCGCGGATGCCGTCCGCCAGCGCATTCAGGCGCGAGAGAAATTCTTCCCGATCGGAGGCGCCCTCGTTGTAACCCCAGGCAATGCCCTTTTCATCCGATTTCATGGCGATGCCGCCGAACTCCGTCAGCAGCACGGGCTGTTTTTCGTACTTGCTGCCGTCCGCAAACAGAGCCCAGCCCTGCGGATAAAGTCCGTCGAGTACGGCATACTTCTGCGCCATTTCTCCGCCCGTGGCGTCGTAGTCGTGAATGCCCACGAAATCGGTGGGAGATACCGTTTCAAAGCCGTCGTTGGAGGAGATGAGGCGCGTTTCGTCGAGCGCTCTTGTCGCATAGTAAAGCGAGCGGGCAAGATCCTGCTGCGCGTTCTGCGTCCTTATCTCCCGCGTGCCCCAGCTCTCGTTGAGCGGCACATAGGCGATGACGCTCGTGAAATTCTTCGCGTAGGAGACGATCTCCTGCCATTCCTGCGTGAGAGCTTTGACTTCGCGGTCGCAGAAGGTGTAGGCGGAAGGCATCTCGCACCAGACGAGGAAGCCCAACTCTTCTGCATAGTAATAAAAGTAGGGATCTTCGAGCTTCTGATGCTTTCTTGCGCCGTTGAAGCCCATCGCTTTGGAAAGTTCGATATCTTTTTTTAACGCTTCCGCAGAGGGCGGCGTGAGGCCGCTCTCCTCCCAATAGCCCTGATCGAGGATGAGGCGCTGATAGAGCGGGCGGTGATTGAGACAGATCTTGCCCGATGCGTCGATATCGATCTTGCGCAGACCGATACGGGTATGCGCTTCGTCCACGATCTGCCCGTTTCGGAGCAGTTTCATATCGATCTCGACGAGGTTGGGATTTTCGGGCGTCCAGAGCAGTTCCCCGAAGTCGAAGCCTTCGTCTGCAAGCGGGACGCAGAACCTGCCGCGCGCTCCGTTCAGGAGGGTGCGCTGCCGTGCAACGCGTTGTCCGCGGAAGGTGAGGGAAAGTTCAAATTCGTCCGCCCTGCCGCGCAGCGTCTCGACGCTGCCGTACACCGTACAGCGGTCGATGTCCGACTGCAGCGAATAGCGATCAATGCAGTCCTCGCCGAAAAACTCCAGCCAGACGCTCTGCCAGATGCCCGTATTCTGCACATAGAAGCAGCCGAACGGCCCCTCTTTCCAACTCTGCTTGCCGCGCGGCACCGCCGACTCCAACGTATCTTTGCAGCGGACGACGATGATATTTTCGCCGCTTTGAAGAAGGTCGGTCACATCTGCATGGAAGGGAGAAAAGCCTCCCCTGTGCGTGAGGACATGTGCCCCGTTCACCCAGACATCCGTCTCATAGTCGGCGGCATTGAAGCAAAGGAGCGCGCGCCTTTCCTGCGCCTCTTTTTCGAGCTCAAAGGCGCGGCGGTACCAGACGATCTCATGCACGGCACTGTCGCCGATGCCGCTTGCGGGATACTGATAGGAGAACGGCACCTCGATGCGGAGGGGAAGCGGCGTCTCTCCGCGCCACAGTCCCCTCTTGATGCCCGTATCTTCATCATCAAAGGCAAATTCCCATGTACCGTTCAACGTTTGCCAGTTCTCCCGCCGAAACTGCGGGCGAGGATATTCGCTTCGTTTTAACATCCTTTTAAGGCTCCGTTATACTTCCTCGATATGCCAGGTCCACGCGCCGCAGTCCTGAAGACGGGGCAGGATGAGCCCTGCATTCATGAGCGCCGCGCCGCTCGCCGTCAGACCGAGTTCTTCAATGCGATAAGTCTTTTTGGCATCCAGCCCGTGCAAGCGGAGGACTCGCTCGTGATCGCACGGATCCGCGCGGAACTCCTCGCCCACGAAATATGCGTGCGCTTTGTCCTTGCTCACCAGCATCTCGCAGAAATAATTGGAGCGGAACGGATCGGACAGGCGGTAGAGATCGCCCTTTAAGACGAGCTCGTCGATGCGCTTGTAATTTTCGACCTGACTTTTCACCTGTTCCTTTTCTTCATCGGGCAGTTTGGTAAGGTCGAGCTCATATCCGGTCGCGCCGAGCGAAGCGATCGCACCGCGCGTTGCAAAGGGCGTCGTACGCCTCGTCTGATGGTTGGGGCAGGCGGAAACATGGCAGCTCATGCTCGATACGGGATAGAGGATGGAAGTCCCCCATTGGATCTTGGTGCGCTCCAGCCCGTCTGTATCGTCACTCGTCCAGATCTGCGGGAAGTAGTAGAGCGCTCCGCCGTCGAACCTGCCTCCCCCGCCCGCACAGCCTTCAAAGAAGACGTCGGGGAAGGCCTCCGTAAGGCGCTTGGCAAGATCGTAAAAGCCCAAAGTATAGCGGTGAGAGAACTCGCCCTGCCTGTCGGGGGGGAGATTATTGGTAAAGTTTTCCGTCATTTCCCTGTTCTTATCCCATTTTACATAGGAAATGTCGTTTTCCTGCAGGATCTTGCTCACCGCTTCAAAGATATGGTCGACGACCTCCTTCCTCGTAAAGTCGAGAATGAGCTGATTGCGGCCGCGGCAGGGCTCGACGCCCGCCTTTGCGATCGCCCAGTCGGGATGTGCGCGGAAAAGATCGCTGTCCTCGCTCACCATCTCAGGCTCAAACCAGAGGCCGAATTTCAACCCCTTTTCTTTGCAGCGGCCGATGACCGCACCGAGCCCGCCCTTGAGTTTGTTTTCGTTGACCGTCCAATCGCCGAGCCCGGAGGTATCGCTGTCGCGCTTGCCGAACCAGCCGTCGTCGAGGACGAAGGTGTCGATCCCCAGCTTTGCCGCTTCATCGATGATGGAAAACAGCTTTTCGTTGTCAAAGTCGAAGTAGGTCGCCTCCCAATTGTTGACGACGATGGGTCGGCGCGCATACACATATTTGGGGTCGACGATGGCGGTACGGAAGAAATCGTGGTACTCCCGCGACATCCCGCCCAACCCTTGAGCGGAATAGCACAGCGCTGCCTGCGGCGTTTCGAGCGTTTCGCCCGCATCCAGCTTCCAGCTGAAGAACTCATCGCCGATACCGCCCTGCACGCGGGTGATGCCGTTGTGCGTCAATTCCGCGGTCAAAGCAAAGCTGCCGCTGTAAAGGAGCGCAAACCCGTAGCATTCGCCCCTCTCCTCATCTGCACTCTCTTCGATCAGCGCAAGGAAGGGATTCATCTGGTGCGAGGAATATCCGCGCGATGAGCGCAGCCGCAGGACGCCCTCCGCAAGAGGAGAGACGATGGGCGTACGTTCCCTTGCCCAGGCGCCCGTCAGGCGCAGGGCGGAGAAGTTCCTTCTCGTATCGGGAAGTTCTGCACAGAAGGAAAACGCTTTTTGGACCTTTACGGGATCGCTTCCCCCGTTTCGCACGGCGAGGCTGCGCACGAGGACGTCGGACGCATCGGAAAGAGAATACTTAAGGTCGATCTCCGTTTCGGAAAAGTCGTCTTTCAGGGTGATGACGAGCGTTTCATCCGCCTGCCTTGCACAGGGCATCTCTTTGAGCGGAATTGCGCCCTTGACGATGCGGTGGGAAAGATAGCGGAACCTGCTCATCCGCGCCCCGTCTGCACGTTCGATAACGACCGTCGGCTCCCGGAAATCTCCGCGCGCGTAGCTGCCGCATTCGGAGAGCATCACATCCGTCCTCATATCATAGTTGAAATCGTCCGCATGAGGGGCATATGCTTCGCCGTGCGCCTCCCAAAGGAACGCCGCATCCGACGGGGATAGCTTCTTTCCGTAGTAAATGTGCTGCAGCATCCCTATGCCGTTGACGGCCATTACATAGCTGTAGCTCTTGCCGTTGAGGAAGAAACAGGCCTTTTCCCGATCAAATTCAATCATCTTGTGCCTCGCATCAAAAATTTTAATATACTCATTTGCCGGATCTTGACGGAAGGCGGCAAAAGCGGTATCGGGCGCAAAAGCGGCTCCGGCTGCATCGGAAACTTGCTTCTTTGTGCGCAGAGCCCGCTTCATTCTGTGTTAAGTATACACGCGATCCCCCTTTTTGTCAAGCCCCGTACTACAACAAATTTTTTTTGGGAAACGATCGGGAAAACAAGCCTCTTTCCGCTTGATATTCAGCTCTTACGCTTTCGAAAACAGCTCGTTGGCGCGTTTGAGCATTTGGGGGAAGTCGGAAAGTTTCATTTTGTTTTCCATGTCGCGGAATTCCGCCATGA
>ENA-OYZE01000446-OYZE01000446.1-human-gut-metagenome-genome-assembly--contig:-NODE-446-length-12930-cov-5.254136_pt1 | contig 12930 bp, 10 predicted proteins | sample MGYA00243259_ERZ653469 | MGnify/ENA primary metagenome ERZ653469 (study PRJEB26926, sample SAMN06164913) | human gut metagenome | biome: ENVO:00009003; feature: ENVO:2100002; material: ENVO:00002003...
GAGAAAAGGGGCAGTTTTCCCCTTTTCGACGGCAGGCCGTCGGCGGATTTACATCAACATATCCGGTGCGATCGAAATCATAAGTCACATTAAAGCAGTGATTAACACTCATTTCTTCAATGCGCAGGACCACTGCATGAGACCAGCTCTAATCAACGCAAAATAATGGGAAGAGAATTTACGCGCAAGGTATATAGGCCATTTCCAATTATTATATGCAAGCTGAGCGGCCCCATTACCAACCACAAGCGCCCAGACGCCCATGCCAGTAAAGGAAATTAAGACATACGACAATACAAAACCTGCAATAGCCGAAACTATATAAGCCGGGAGATAGGGGATTTCATTCGTACTGATAATGTAATTACAACACAATGAATGATGGTTCCAAACCGCAAGATAAACAACCAAGGCGAAATAAAGAAGCCCGTCGGGGGAAAAACCTTTCTTAACTAGGAACAAGACTGGGAAGCCGACAAACCAGACACCGATCGTGCATACAACAATTAAAATCCAATATAGAGACAGACTTTTTTCAATAATTTTTCGTGCAGTCTGAACTTCGCCACCAGCATAAGCAGATTGAAACATTGGAATAAAAGATCGAACGTAGGCGCTGGCAAACCCGTAAATTGCACCGCCAACTTGAATAATTAATGAATACTGAGAGTTAACCTCCACACCAAGAAAATAGGAGCAGAGCAGCGAACTCAACTGAGTGGAAGCATAGCAGCAAAGTTGAACAACGCCGTCCCTCCACGCCAAATAAGCCACTGAAATAAACGTTTCTTTTATTTCAGAAATAGAAACACCCGTACAAGCATCGTTTGCTTTTTTTATCGCCTCTGAGTGAACCTCCAGAAAGCGACCGCAAAAAAATCTCAGCACAATGTCATTAAACAGATAACCGATGGCAGCGCCAATGATGCCAAAACCCATAAACAGCAAAAACGCAGAAACCACAAGCTGCCCAATGCGACCATAAGACTTTGCCCTGCTTTCAGCGGAAATATCCCCGAACCCTCTCAGGCAGGTCGTATAATGAAAAAAGAATAGATTAAAAAACACATCAAAACAAAAAATTAACCATGCGGTCCAACAAGAAAAGGGATCAATAGCACTTGAAATTGAAGAAATGTAGGCAGTTCCAACTGTAGCGGTAAGCATCAGGACAACGCAAGAAATTAACGCGTAAACAATCCGGGATGTTTTAATCAATTTGCCAAGCAGCTCATAGTCTACAGAATCACCAACTTGAGATGAATCGTAGCCGCTCTTGCTAATGCTACGCGCACCGCTAAGACAATAGACAATATTTCTCGCAAAAGTTGGTGTAAAGCCAAATTCAAATAACAGCGTTAAATTCCCAATGGCAACAAAAGTGTACCAGAGACCAAGTTCGGCGTTAGATAAGTAAGCAAGCAGAAACGGAAGAAGAAGGAAGCTGCTCCCCATTGAAAGAACAGTGCTTACATAGTTCCATATAATGTCTGACTTGGTAGTATTAATTTTTGCCATTATTTAGCCATCTCCACAACATCCTTTGATGGCACCCTGGATTGACAGGGCCCCTTATCTGAAAAGGCGGGCAGCGCCATAAGCATAAAGAAATTACATGCTGGATATAACATTCCGCATTCAACAAACCCCATTAGGGAATACAAGACCAAGCCCATGAATGTCACGTGGGCCGAAATACGCGCTTTATTTATCGCTACGCAATAGAAAGCAACAAACGCGGTAAATGGGATCAAACCGTATTGAATAAGTAGTCGACAATATGCATTGTCAAGCATGACTCTTGTTTGTATTAAATAACCACCCGTTGCAGACGGCAGCGAAACTATGGCCGTTAAGTCATTACCAAAAACAGTCAGAGGGTAGTTTTCAAAATAATAGGCGGAATAAAAAATCCGGTTGGTCATTAAATTATCAAGCTGAACAAGACATTTATTGGCACCATGGGACCACATAAAGGGCAGGGCTATACTAACAATCGCCAGAAAAAGCGGTAAAAAAGTAAATAGGGACCCATATGGTTTTGAACGGGGGCTTCTGAATGAAATAACCGAATACAAGGCCATTACGAAAATGCCTGCTGCAGAAGTTTTTGAATCAGCTACGAAAAAAGCAATTGCGAAACAGAAGATGCCCGCAAGACCGCTTCTGCCTTTCAGCTCAAAAATAGAAGCAGAATAAGCAATAAACAAAAGCTGTCCAAAATTATTAGGATGGGCAAAACCCATCGAATTTCGTACAAAATTGCTACCGCGCGACATTAATACAGAAGGAATGGCACCGACACTATTGAGACCAACAACCATCAATAGCATAAAGACGGACGATACAAGAATAGACCTTGAGATGTAGTATTCAGGGACGTCTTCAGCGCAAAGGCAAAACAGCGCCAACCAAATAATCTGAGGGGCTTTATTTGATTTCAGCGACCCGACGCAAATTAAAATCAGCAGCAAGCCAACTAGCACTTTCACATGAGAAGTCTTTTGTAGTAAAAGCTTCAGCAGTAGAAACGCTAAGGCAAACAACTCAAGGACCAGCGAAAGCACCGCAAGAGAAATCCCAAACACATTGGTAGCATTTACTGATCCAATATAATAAGAAACTGAAAATAAAGCCAAAGCAAAGCTGAACAGTACAGCCCCGGCATTTGCTCGTATAATCTCAGTCCATGATCTTTCCACATTAGTCAAATTCAATTAACGTACCCCATAAACAAACTTAGTAAAGCCAATTGCAGCCATAACACGCCTCGCAAGAAGAAGACGGATCGTAATGCGATTTTTCACTTCAGAGATAAATCGACGTGAATAGCGGTGAGAAGCAAAGCCTTCCATTAAATAGCTGAAATACGACTGGCAGACCATATTAGAGACAGGCTTAAAAAGCTGATTCGATTCCAAACGTGCACAATTACGAATCAAAGATAAGACTTCCCTGACTGCAGATTGCTTATATAGTTCGCTTAAATCCGGATTCACGTGACATAGCTCATATAGTTTTACCAGTAAATTATCAACACTCTCGATAGCCGAGATATCAGTATTTCTCGTTACTGAATCACTATTGTTGACATAGCAATAGACCGCCGAGTCCACTACTTTTACGCTTTCAGCCAGACGATAAGCATCTACCATAAACAACGCGTCTTCACCGAAACGAATGCCATCTTCAAATTTAAGAAAACCATTCCGGAATAATGATTTCTTAAATATCTTTCCACAAACGCTTCGGAATACAACACCTTTAGTAAAGCTCGAAAACGGAACTTTATTAACATTATCCCAAAATGCAAGGCTAAGAGAGCATGCTGTTTTCCAGTCGATGCTTATAGCCTTGCCCGAATAATCGCCATGCTCATTCAGTAGAGCCCCGATAACCAAGCTACAGCCATCTGAGGATTCAAGCAACAGCCTAACTGCATTTATAGGCAGCATATCGTCAGCATCAACAAATGCCACCCAATCACCGGAGGCCTCATCGATACCCCTATTACGCGCCACGCATACACCACTATTGTTTTGACTAATCAGCTTAATCCGGTTGTCGCCCTCTGCAATAGCCATAACTAGCTCAGCGCCACGATCTGTCGACCCATCATCAACAATAATTATTTCAATGTTGCTCACACTCTGACGCTGAAGACTATTTAATGTCTTTTGAATCGTTTTTTCAGCGTTATACATCGGCACAATCACGCTCACGAGAGGATTGTCGACCAAGGAAGATTGACAGCAATTTACTTGCTTGCTTGTTGACGTCATAAACAGACGCCCCCCCCGCAAGCTTATTTGGACGACCCATAGAAATAATTGCGTCAATCCATTCGGCAACATTAAAGGAGCACTTTAAAAATTTATCAGAAATATCAGCCGCATCTGGAACGCCAAATGAACAGACACAAGGTAATCCGTTAAGCTGGGCTTCAATTGCGGCAACACCAAGTCCCTCAAACGTAGATGGAAATACAAAACAGTCAAATGAAGACAGAATGTCTTTAATATCTTTTCTTTCGCCTGCAAACAAGACACTAGATGAGATACCCAGCTTAGCCGCAGATTCCTGAAGACTCTTGTGTAGGGGGCCATCGCCAACAATCATTAATTTACAGTTGGATTTAACTGTTAGCAGTTCCTTCATTATCTTTAAAAGAAAAATATGATTCTTTTGACTAGTCAAACGTCCAACAGTACCAATAAGAAAATCTTTTGACGAAAGGCCGAACTCTTCCCTAATTACTACCCTGCTGACAGGATCGTACTCCATGTCATTAAAATTTAAGGCATTTGGAAGCACCTGAAAATTATCGCCCCAGAAGAATGAACCCGCTTCTTTTGAACACGCAAGCCTAACATTAGAATTACGTAACGCCGCACGGCGATTAAAACGGCTTATAACTTGAGTCGGCAAACCGCCCAAAAAACGAGAATTGTGAGAATGAGCAATGCGGACAGAGACATTCGCCCGTTGAGCTGCTCGCAAGACATCCGCATATAAAAGATGATTAAAGTTACACCAAACCGCCTGGTAACGATTTGGTTCATCTTGAAATAGATGGTCTAGATACTCAAAGCGCTTAATAGGCCTATCAATATCCGGGCAAATGTGGATTTCGGAGTTCATCTCATGAACGAATGCAACATCTGATAAATCAGACGTTGCAAGAAATTCAAACGTAGCATATGAGCTAAGGGCCTTTATATACCTACCAACAACGATTTCGGTTCCACCCAGCCCATTTGAAAGGCCAGATACTAAAACCCTAGGCTTATTGTGGTCTAAGGCAGACGAAACCATTAAAAAGCCTTCCTTCCAAATCTAAGTACCGATAGAACAGAGGAGATGAACCAAGACAGCTTGGGTCCAATTACTGGCGCAAGCTTTTTCCGTATTTCAACACGGAACTTCTTAGCGGGTGACAACCAGGTGCCTGAATAATGGTGAATAGAATATGTATCATCAGTAATTTCAAACTTGCCACTATGACTGTCTAGGGGATCAAAATAAGTAGCAGGGTATGCAGTGAAACCATTTAACTGCTGAAATGAACCATCTCTCTTAAGAGCACAACTCACTTCCAGGTAATCAGTTAGTACCCTCGGAGAGGTATCCATAGAGTTGCGGCCTTTTCGCATCTCAAATCTCATAGATTCATATAATTTTGCGACATCGCTCATGACATGGCTTCCGGCCTCAGAACCCATGATGAGGCCGGGATTCAAGAAGAAATTATTCTTCATGAATCCCGCAAAAGCCTCATTATCTAAAAGCTCGTCCAGAGGCTTCAGGACTTCGACATCTGTATCGAGAAGGATTCCACCCTCTGAATACAGTATTCTGTAGCGCGCATAATCGCTGACAAACGCCCATTTTTTTGAGGCATATGCCTCACGACAAAATTCACATTGATTTATATTGAAATTGCTTTCGTCCCATCTACGAATTTCCCAATCAGGCATGATCTTCGACCAAGACTCAATGCATTTTCTTTCAAGTTCAGGAAGCTCACTTCCACCGAACCAGATGTAGTGCAGAACTTTAGGAATCATCAATTCCCTTTCGAACAATAGGCTACTTCTTTATGATTTTTTTAACCAGACGCTTCATCGGGTCATAAATTCCAAGCTTTTCGCATGTATGCCTAGCAAAGCGCTCGGCTTTTACTTTTCCGGAATCGGGGAACCACTTATTCATAAGCTCCTCACCATCCAGATTCGCCACATCAGCCATGAATTCATCGCGACGCGGATTCGGCTTCACGGACTTAGTAAGTTCACGAACACCTTCTACTGCAGCCTCAACATCAATCTCCTTCATACGGGCATAGCTTGAGGCTCGATCAAGCAATTCTTGTCCCTCATCACTTTGGATGAGAACTCGAGTGACGCCTCGATTGTCGTCGAACTCTTTCGAGAGTCGATAAACATCGAAGAAATCCCAGCAAGTCAAATCAGTAACGCGATAACGCTTTTTAAACGGGCATTCGTAACAAATGGGTCGATCTGAAAGATCAGCAAAAAAGGCCCTTAGGTAAGGATCTGTTTCGACACCTTCACTGTACAGCCGTTCACCATACAGAGTCTCGCCTTCGAGCTCGCACATATTTGAATAGCGATAGCCAAACCGTGATTTATCTCTAAAAAGAACGGTCTCACCTTTTACGCCAACCTTTGCGTCAAGCCATTCGACCTGCCGCGCGAACACAGCGCGAGCGGGGTTCGCGCGGCAGACGAAGTCTGCCACGCGTAAATTTGCCGGCTTGCCGCCCAAAAATCGAAGCAGGCCTTCGCATTGACAAGGGGTACCAATAAAGAGAACTTCACGTCCAGTTTTTAGTTGTTGTTTGACCTCGGGATACGCAGGGCCAACAACGCTCTGAACATATTTACTGTTGCGGAAGCGCCAAAGTTCATCAACGCTTTCCACAGAAAAATGTCCGACCTTAAGTCGCCCAGGGGCTCCTTCGGCTCGCACAAGCTGTTCACCGCGCAAATAACCTGCACCAAACACAATACCGCCGTTGGCAATCACGGCCTGAGCAAGGGCAGTGAAGGCTCCACCAGAAGTGCTTTCAGCAAGCACCTTTTGATCATTATGCTGGACTAGAAAGGCTCGTTGGGACTTAGGCTCGTCCTTATCAACATTAAGCACTGGGCAAGCCTTTTCGCATAATCCGCAATCAATACACTGGTCAGCATTGACTACGGGGTACTCGCAGCCCTCGGCGTCATATTCCATTGATATGCACTGCTTGGGACATTTTTGAGCACAGGCAGCGCAACCGCAGCATTTACTTTTGTCCGTGATGGAGATCATACTGTTCCCTACAACTCAAGAGCTGATTTAAGCCAATTGGCCGATTCATTCCTATACACATTAAGTCGTTGACGTACTGACACAAAGTCGATTTCATTTGCCATTGCGGCACGGAAAGCATCCTTCGATTCGCAAATACGATCGGAGTTTCCAAGGACACGCAACAATGTATCAATACGTGAGTTCGTAGACTGAGCACCCATATTCTCGTGGCGACGGAACGAGAAGAAGGGCACCTCAAAAATATTTGAGAAAACGCTTCCGTGGAAAGAGTCAGTACAGACATACGAAGCATGGGCAATCAAGTTGACCCACTCAGCCGGACCGGCTTCCCAAGGATAATAATCCGCGTAATCGTCATCAGCCTTAACATACTCATCGGGATGAGCAATGGCGACGATCTTCAAATTATGCTGCTTGGCAAGCTCTTGGGCACATTCACGATTCCATGCATTCTTACCCATGAAATAGCAGAAAACATAGGGCTCGTCAGGAACGTCAATCGAAGAGGAACAAGCAAGGCTTGCCCACTGATCTCTAGCCAGCAGCATCGTAGGGTCGCATACAACAGAGCATCGGACGCCCGTAGCTTTCTCTACCAAATCCGCTCCCGTATCCTCGCGAACAGAAATGGCCGAAAAATCGGAAAGAAAATCTTTTGTTTTACGAAGATATTTTTCAGAAAGGGAAGATACTCCAAAACTAGTGGAATAAGACACCTTGCGGACAGGAGGCTGCACGAAAGATAGTGTAAAGTACCTACCAGCAATGTTAACAGGCAGCCAAAGCTGATCGCTGCCAACAACAACGCTGTCATAATCAGCCACAAGCGCCCCAAGTTCTTCAAACGAAGCGGCTTGAGGAGTAAAACTAAAATGTGTTGACTCGAAAGATGAAAATGCACTTTTCCTCTTTGCCATTTTCTTTCCAAAGTCAGCATCAAGCTTCTGCTTGATGCGATGCTTTACAAAACCCAGCTTTGCACGATAAAGATCTACATCAAATAGATGCTCAAGATAGTAATCATTGCGTCCTTCAGAAATAGCATGACCCAGGCCACGTTTATCAATAGTATTGACTTCAACTCCCAGCTCCTCAAGGGCACGCTGGGTCGCGTACGCCTGAAGAACGCTGCCAAAGTTGATTTTGTCATGACACGACGCGACTGCGACTCGCTTAGAACATGTAATAGTCAAGCTATCCCCTTAATCAACAGAACCTAAATAGGTCATATAACAATCCAATAACACTCTGGCCGCAGCATTAATTTCAAATACCTGCAAACCGGCATCGTCGCCAGGCGCGAAGACCTCTGTGCTCAACTCAATAAGTCTTTCGGCCCACTTTATACAGGAGCTAGAAAGTGATTCAAATTGCATCATGGATGTAACAGCGGTCTCAGAGGTAACGGTATCAGACGCAAGAATGGGTGTATGCGATGCCTGGCATTCAACTCCGACCATTGGGAGGCCTTCATACAGGCTCGGCAGGCAGAAAACATCAAATGCTCGATATAAAGATGCTGCGTCGCTTCTAGTGCCCAAAAACCGAACAGAATGGCTAATCCCCAGACAATCAGCTTGGTCCTTTATCTGTTCAACCAACGGACCAGAACCAACCAAAACTAAAACTGCATCATTACGAATCTTTAAAACCTGATCGAATATATTAAGCAAATATGAGTGATTCTTCTGCTCTGTAAAACGACCAATGTGCCCAATTAGAAGCTGTCCATCAGCAACACCAAGCGATCGCCGCGTCCTTAGGCGATCCTCATCATCTGGCGCGAAAACAGACAAGTCGACAGCATTACGCATGACTACAAATTGAGAACTCGATCCAAATAACCATTCACCAGCGAATTTACTACATGCAAAACGGTGAGTCGGATACCGGTTTGATTGCGTTTTCAGCACGGCCTTCAGGGCATTCTTGGCATACTCACCCCTACCACTCGTAGAGTGGCTATGGGCGATACGCACGGGGACACCCGCCTTCTTCGCAGCACGAAGAGGAAAGACCGAAAGCGCGTTGATGTGACTATGGACAATCTTCCAGCCCTCTTGCTTAAAGAGACGCTGAAGCTCTCGCTGGTATTCAGCTACATGCTGATAGGGCGGTATCTCAAAGACCCTGCCACCGAGCGATTCGATCTCGTCACGGGGAACAAGCGTCGAATCGGAATCAACAAGAAAGTCAAACTGCACTTTACCGCGATCGATGTGACGATAGTAATTCATAACGACAGCTTCGACGCCGCCACCAACCATCTTGCCAACAACCTGAGCCACCCTAACCGGTTCAGTCATTTAGCAAGCACCTCCACCGGTAAAGACCTCAACGACCGTGAGGAGAACAATCTTCAAGTCCGTGATGGGGCCGCGCTTGGCGATGTACTCCAAATCACGGCGGACCATGCCGTCGAAGTCGGTATCGTTGCGGTCAGTCACCTGCCACCAGCCGGTAATGCCCGGCTTCACAGCCAAGCGCTGCAGGTCGTACTCGGTATACTCCGCGACCTCGTTGGGCAGCGGCGGGCGTGGGCCGACGACGGACATCTGGCCCAGGAACACGTTCAGGAACTGCGGGAACTCGTCGATGGAGTGTTTGCGGATGAACCTGCCGATCTTGGTGACGCGGGGGTCGTCCTTCATTTTGAACATAGCGCCGGCGATCTCGTTCTGTTCCTTGAGCTCGGCGAGACGCTCGTCGGCGTCCCTGTACATGGAGCGGAACTTCCACATGCGGAAGGTGGACAGACTGCCGTCGCGGTGGGTCCTGCCCACGCGGATCTGACTGTAGAACGGGTTGCCCTCGCTCTCCAGGCGGATGGCCGCGGCGAGCACCAGGCTCGGTACGGCGATGACGGCTAACACGCAGCCGCTGAACACGATGTCGAACGCGCGCTTCACGGCCCGATAGGCCAGGCGAGAGCGATCCCAGTCCATGAAGGAATGCATGGCCTTGTAGCGACCGGCGCCCTCGCGCCGGTCCATAGCCTGAACAATCAGCGCCGCCCCCGCAGGCGCATTACTCTCTGTTACTTCTTTAGCAGCCACAGTCAAACCTACGTCCCCGTTCCTCGGGAATCCCCCAATCGGTAAATTCAAAAATAAGAACGAATAGCTGGTGCAACGTCTCCCTTACGTTTTGCTGGGAACATCGAGCGGCAGCAGCTCCCTAAATGCGGAGTCGCCTTCGCCAACGTCCACCAAGCACCAGCGCTTATGACGGTCGATCTTCTTTACACGGGCCTCTTGCCCCACCAAGGGCCCTTGTTCTATATGCAGCACACCGTCTTCTATGTGAGCTACGCTGTTGCGCACCACGCCGTCGTCGTCCAGCACGCTGCGGTACCAATCCTGCGCATCGTCCGGCATGGGCATGTACGCCCGCTCCCTACTACCGGCGATGCGACAGCCAAAGCTCAACTGAGCCAGGGCCCTATCGAGCGCGGCGGCATCGCGCGTGGCAACGAAGAAGTATTCCTTGTACATGGGTTTGGTTTGGAGCGACCAAGCGCCGTCCCGCTTAAACCAGAACTCCTTTTGCATCACAAAAGCGTCCTGCATCAACTCATGCGGGATAATGCGACGGACCTTTTCGCAGGTCTCGCGCTCTTTACCGTTGGGGGTGTGGACCAGATACCAGCGGACGCGGCCGCACTGGCTGTTGGTAGTAGCGCCACTAAAGGCACCGGGCAGCTGCTCTTGGCGCCGCATTGTATGTTCCATCTCTCGCTCCCTTAACTTGCATCCACGACGCACGCGGATGCAGGGGCGTTAAGAACAGGCTTCTCGCTTGCAGCTAGGCGCAGTCGCAAAAGTACAGGTTTTTGTATCTTTCGACGAAACTCATTATACGAGTAATTTCAGGCCGTTTTCCCTGATTGCACAAATTGCGGCGCGAGCAGATACATCTCCATACCCCTCTACAAAAACCTGTACATTTTTGCACAACAAAAAAAGCCGCTCTAGCAGCGGCTTTTTCTCGTTTGGGCATGAAAAAAGGCGACTGTCCTTTGTGGACGGTCGCCTTTGTTAATTGTTGTGCAGTTTGCCTTAGGCGCGAGTCCTGATCTCCTCGGTCACCTTGGCCACAAACTCGTCAACGCTCATCTGAACGGTCTCGTTGGAGCGGTCGCGGACGGAGATGTTGCCGGCCTCGACCTCCTTCTCGCCCAGAATGAGCATATAGGGCACGCGGTCGATGCTGCGGGCCTCGCGGATCTTGTAGCCGATCTTCTCGTCGCGGTCGTCGCAGACTACGCGAATGCCGGCCTCCTCCAGCTTGGCGCACACCTCGTGGGCGTAGTCGCGGCTCTTTTCAGAGACGGGAAGCGCCTTGACCTGCACGGGAGCCAGCCAGGTGGGGAACTTGCCCGCAAAGTGCTCAATCAGAATACCGATGAAGCGCTCGATGGAGCCAAAGCACACGCGATGCAGCATGATGGGGCGCTTCTTGGTGCCGTCGGCATCCACGTACTCCAGGTCAAAGTTGAGTGGCATCTGGAAGTCGAGCTGGACGGTGCCGCACTGCCAGGTACGGCCGAGCGAGTCCTCCAGGTGGAAGTCGATCTTGGGGCCGTAGAAGGCGCCGTCGCCCTCGTTGACCTCGTAGTCCATGTGCAGCTGTTCAAGAGCGGTGCGCAGGCCCTCCTCGGCGCGAGCCCAGTCCTCATCTGAGCCCATGGAGTCCTCGGGGCGGGTGGAAAGCTCAACGTGATACTTAAAACCAAACTTCTGGTACACGGAGTCGATGAGGTTGACCACGCCCACGATCTCGTCGGTCAGCTGGTCGGGGCGCACAAACAGGTGGGCGTCGTCCTGGTTAAAGCAGCGCACGCGGAACAGGCCGTGCAGGGCGCCGCGCAGCTCGTGGCGGTGCACCAGACCAATCTCGCCAGCGCGAATGGGCAGCTCGCGATAGGAGTGCGGCTTGGAGGCGTACACCAGCACGCCGCCCGGGCAGTTCATGGGCTTAATGCAGTACTCTTCGTCGTCGATAACGGTGGAGTACATGTTGTCCTTGTAGTGATCCCAGTGGCCCGAGGTCTTCCACAGCTGCTTGTTCATGATGAGCGGCGTGGAGATCTCCACGTAGCCAGCCTTGTGGTGGATCTCGCGCCAGTAGTCCAGCAGCGTGTTCTTAAGGATCATGCCGTTGGGCAGGAAGAACGGGAAGCCAGGGGCCTCGTCGCGCATCATAAAGAGGTCCATCTCGCGGCCGATCTTGCGGTGGTCGCGCTTCTTGGCCTCCTCCAGCATGTGCATGTGCTCGTCGAGCTCTTCCTTGGTGGCAAAGGCGACGCCGTTGATGCGGGTGAGCATCTTGTTGTCCTTGTCGCCCTTCCAATATGCGCCCGAGACGCCGGTGAGCTTAAAGGCCTTCAGCGCCTTGGTGTAGCAGATGTGGGGGCCAACGCACATGTCGATGTAGTCGCCCTGCTGGTAGAAGGTGATGCGGGCGTCGTCGTCCAGGTCGCCGATGTGCTCGACCTTGTACTTCTCGCCACGCTCCTCCATAAGGGCGATGGCCTCGGCGCGGGGCTTCTCGTACACGGAGAACTTGAGATTCTCCTTGACGATCTTCTTCATCTCGGCCTCGATCGCGGGGAAGTCGTCCTCGCTGATCTTGACGCCCTCGGGCAGGTCGACGTCGTAGTAAAAGCCGTTGTCGGTCGCGGGGCCGTAAGCAAAGTCGGCCTCGGGATAGAGACGCTTGATGGCCTGCGCCATGATGTGCGCGGCAGAGTGGCGGATGACGTGCGTGACCTCGTCCTGCGGGAGCTCGGCCACCGAACCGTCATTGTAGAGTGCCTTCATGGGTATGTTTTCTCCTCTCGGATGCCTGATGCAAGTGTGTGCGATGCGCTCGGCGTTTTTGACTTGCATCATTATAGGCAGGTTGCCTTGGTATACAAGCGCCCGCCGCACCTTAATGGCACGGCGGGCGATTTTCTACGCATGCTTCATCGTGTGGGCGCGGGGTGTGGGGCGCGCGTGGCTTGCGCGGGACGCGCGGTGCCCGTTGCTTGCGGCCAGCCCTGCGATGGATGCGTTACTGGACTGTCTCTTATACACATCTCCGAGCCCA
>ENA-OYZE01000450-OYZE01000450.1-human-gut-metagenome-genome-assembly--contig:-NODE-450-length-12846-cov-7.754671_pt1 | contig 12846 bp, 12 predicted proteins | sample MGYA00243259_ERZ653469 | MGnify/ENA primary metagenome ERZ653469 (study PRJEB26926, sample SAMN06164913) | human gut metagenome | biome: ENVO:00009003; feature: ENVO:2100002; material: ENVO:00002003...
CTGACCGAGCGCGGGCACTACCGCGCGAGAAAAGCAGGCGTAAAAAGCGCAGCGGTTGCCGTCAGGCGATCGCTCGCATAAACGCCTTGCGGCGACGCGGGAGGCAAGTGAGAGTTGAAAAACGGCGCGGAGTGAAACGAATGAGCCTTGAAATAACGCATTCGGCGGAAAGAAAGGGGATCAACAACCCCTCCGGCTTGCCGAAGGCAAACCACCTCCCCTTACACAGGGGAGGCCATAATAAGGAATCTACTTATGATACTCCGAGCCGCTCAATATCATAAATGCGCGGTAGAGCTGTTCCAAGAGGATGACGCGCATCATCTGATGAGGGAACGTCATGGCGGAAAAAGAGAGAAGCTCTTTGGAAGCCGCCTTGACCTCGGGCGCGAGGCCGCAGGAAGAGCCGATAATGAGCGTCAATTCCTCCCCCTTATCGCGCACGGCGGCGACTTTTCCCGCAAACGCTTCGGAAGAACAGCCCTTCCCCTCTACCGCGAGCGCGACGATATGCCCCTTTGCGGCGCGCAGAATGTCGGCGGCTTCCTCGGAGAGCGTGGCGCGTTCGGGAAGTTCGCGGACGTCGAGCGCACAGAAGCGGGAAAGGCGCTTACTGTATTCCGCGGCCGCCTCCCGCCAATAACTTTCTTTGAGTTTTCCGACGCAGACAAGATGCACCTTAAACATTGATAAACCCCAGAAGCAGCATGCTCGCCCACTGCACGGCGCAGATGACGAGCCCCACCGCCGCCGCGAGGAAGAATACGCCCGCGCGCGGCGCGCCGCCCTTGCGGTTTGTCTTTTTATCAAGGAAGATGAGAAAGACGAGCGAACCAGCCAGGAAGACGGCGCCGACGACGGTCAGGATGATGCCGACCGTGCCCGAGAACGTCTCTAAACCCAGCGCCGACAGAACGAGGATGAGCGCATTGTTCAGAAAGTGCGAAAGGACGGTGGGAAGGACGCTCCCCGAACGCACGGCGATGAGCGCGAAACAGCAGCCGCAGAGAAATTGATAGATGGTCTGTTCAGGCCGCCCGTGGAAGAGGGAGAACATCGCACCCGAGACAAGGATGGTGACCCAGGTGCCCCAGCCCGCCCCGTGCATATTGCGCACGAGGATACCGCGGAAGAGCGTCTCTTCAAAGACGGCGGGAAGCAGGGCGACGACAAAGAGCGAGAGCGCGAGCCAGCCCCCGTCGAGGGGCGGGAGCGGGGACTCCGAAGTGGTGTAGCCCAACTTTTCCAGCCAGCCGATGAAGAGCTCGTTGAGATCTCCGAGCGAAAACAGGAGCCCGAACTGCATGAAAACGGCAATGAGATAGTAATGCCATTTTGCGCCGCGGTACATCTCGGGAAAGGGATGGCGGGAGCGGCGGAAATAGACAGCCGCCGCCGCGGCAAAGCACAGCTGCGGCAGAAAATAAGAAAGATAGCGGTACCAGACGGTATCCTGCGCGCCCTTCCCCGCCGCCGCGACAAAGACGGAGAGGATGAGGGAGACGAGGACGGGCAAAAGCGCCGCCAAAGAGAATGCAATGCCCGATTCCTTCAGCCTGTCGGCAGGCGGAAGGACGGCAACGGTTTCCGAAACTTCATTCATAGCGCTATCTTAGCATTTTTTTCGGAAAAAGCCAAGCCGATACGGGGAAAAACATTGCTTTTTCACAAAAAGACGATATAATGAGGGGTGAAACCACCATTGAGGCTCACCATGAGAACGATAGACACAAAAGAAATCGAGCAGCGCGTCTACCAAATGGCGCGGCGGGCGGGGCTCTCCCTGACGGACAGCTGCCGCGCGGCATTGAACTGCGCCAAAGAGCGCGAGACGGGGGCGGCGGAGTTTGCCCTCTCCGCGCTCTTGGAAAACGAAAAGACTGCCAAGCGGGAACAAATGCCCGTGTGCCAGGATACGGGCATGGCGGTCGTCCTGTTATCGCTCGGGCAGGAAGTGCGGCTTGTCGGCGCGCCTTTGAAAGACGCCGTCAACGAGGGCGTGCGGCGCGCCTATGAGGACGGGAAGTTCCGGAAGAGCATCTGCGACCCTTTGACGCGCGTCAACACGGGCGACAACACCCCCGCACACCTGCATGTGGAGATCGAAGAGGGAGATAAGGTGGAGATCACCTATCTTCCCAAGGGATTCGGCAGCGAGAACATGAGCAGGCTCTATATGCTCACCCCCGCCGAAGGGCGCGAAGGCATTGTAAACGCCATCGTGGAGACGGTACGGCTGGCGGGTTCGCGCCCCTGCCCGCCCGTATATGTGGGCGTGGGCATCGGCGGGTGCTTCGATTCGTGCGCCTTCCTTGCGAAAAAGGCGCTCACCCGCGACGTGGGGAGCCGCAATCCCCGCGCGGACGTTGCCTCCATCGAGGAAGAGGCGCTTGCCCGCATCAATGCGCTCGAGATCGGGCCGCAGGGCTTCGGCGGGAAGACGACCGCCATCGGCGTGAGCTGCGAACTTGCCCCGACGCACATTGCGGGGCTCCCCGTCGCCGTCAACATCCAATGCCACTGCGTGCGCTGTGAAAAGGAGGTGCTGTGATGAAGCGCATCACCCTTCCCATGACCAAAGAGCAAAGAGAAAGCCTGCGCGCGGGAGACAGCGTGCTTCTTACGGGCACCATCTACACGGCGCGGGACTGCGCGCACAAGCGCATCTTTGCGCTCCTCGACGAGGGAAAGGAGCTCCCCTTCCCCCTTCGGGAAGCCTTCATCTACTATGCGGGCCCCTGCCCCGCACCCGAAGGAAAGGCGTGCGGCAGCTGCGGGCCGACGACTTCCGCCCGCATGAACAGCTTTGCGCCGCGGCTTTTAGACCTCGGGCTTCCCGGCATGATCGGCAAGGGCGAGATGAGCGAGGACGTGCGCGCGGCATTGAAGCGCAATAAGGCGGTCTACTTTGCCGCCATCGGCGGAGCGGGCGCGACGTACGGGAACGCCGTCAAGCGCGCGGAGTGCGTCGCCTTCCCCGACCTTCTGAGCGAAGCCGTGTACAAGATGGACGTGGAAGAATTTCCCCTCGTCGTCGCCATCGACAGCGAGGGCGGGAGCATCTATGACCGCTGAGAACTTCGGCAATCCTTCGAGGCGGAATCACTCCCTCACAGCACGGAGAACGCGGGGCGGGGCGTTCGCGCTTGCCTTCTTTGCGGCGTTCCTTTGCGTGCTCCTTTCCGTCGTCCTCGGCATGGGACTTGCAATGGCAGTTGTGGAAAACTCGGCGCGCACGACGCCCTCCTGCGAAAAGATCGACCTTACCTCCTATCTTGAAAAGGAGACGCTTTCCGAGGAAGATTACGACGTCTTGTATCATCAGACTGGGCTTTCCCGCCTCGGGGTGGATGCGCTCGAAAGAAGGGAGGATCTCCTTGCGTTCCAGGAGGCGTTCTTCTACGACGGAGGGCGCTCGCACGGCATGGCTGCCCCCACGACCCCCCGCTGTATGCTGCTGGATGAGAACGGAAAGACCTATAAAGCGCCGCTCGTACCGCTCGAGGACGGAGACATCCTTGTGACTTCCACCTGCCATACCTTCGGCTGGCGCAACGGACACGCCGCCATCGTTGTAGACGCAGAGAGCCGCCGCGTGCTCGAAGCGATCGGCCCGGGCGTCGAGAGTTCCCTCGGCGATGCAGACTGGTTCTGCGGAGGCACAAACTTCATGGTGCTGCGCCTCAAAGGAACTGCCTCCGAGGAGCGGAAAGAAATCGCCGATTGGGCATACGAAAACCTGCGCGGCATCGAATATTCGCTGTTCACGGGCTTTTTCAACGCCAAAGATCAGAGCAGCGCACCTGAGACGACGCATTGCAGTCACCTCGTATGGCAGGCATACAAAGCCTTCGGCTACGACATCGATTCGGACGGCGGGCCGCTCGTCTCGTGCAACGACATCGCGCGGAGCGAACTTCTGGAAGTCGTGCAGGTGTACGGCTTCGATGCCGATGAGCTGTGGTAACTTCCCGGACGATATAAAACGATATAAGAAGCGGCGCCCCGCGCAAACATTGCGCGGGGCGCCGCTTTTCCGTTTACAGATATTTCCCGGTCAGGCTTTCCGGGGTCTCTTTGATGATCTCGGGCGGGCCTGAGGCGACGATCGTGCCGCCCTCTTCGCCGCCGCCCGGGCCCATGTCGATGACATAGTCGGCGTTCCGGATGACGTCGAGGTCGTGCTCGATGACGATGACCGTCGCGCCGCGACCGATAAGCGTCTGAAAGACGCAAAGGAGCGTCTCCACGTCGAGCGGGTGCAGACCGATCGTGGGTTCGTCAAAGACAAAGACGCTGTCCGACTGCACCTTCCCCATCTCGTCGGCGAGCTTGAGCCGCTGCGCCTCGCCGCCCGAGAGCCCCGGCGTCTCCTCCCCCAGCGTCAGATAGCCGAGGCCGAGATCGCAAAGGACTTTCAGCCGCTCTTTGACGAGCTTGCCGCCGCAGACGCCGAGCGCTGCCGCAACGTCCATGTTCATGAGTTCGGGCAGGGAATACCGTTTCCCGTCCGCCCCCGCGATATGCACCTTCGAAGCCTCGCTGCCGTAGCGCGAGCCGCGGCATTCGGGGCAGGGAACATCGACGTCGGGCAAGAACTGCACGTCGAGGCTGACTGTACCCGTACCGTCGCAGACGGGGCAGCGGAGGCGGCCCGTGTTGTAGGAAAAGTCCCCCGCTTTATAGCCAAGCGCCTTCGCCTCCTCCGTGCGGGCGAACGCTTTGCGCAGCTCGTCGTGGACGTTCGCGTACGTCGCCACCGTCGAGCGGACGTTGACGCCGATGGGCGTCGCGTCGATGAGCTTGACGGCACGGATGCCCTCCGCCTCCACCGAACGGACATGAGAAGGCAGCGGCGCGCCGCGAAGTTCTGCACAAAGCGCGGGAACGAGGCTCTCTAAGACGAGCGTCGTCTTGCCCGAGCCCGAAACGCCCGTGACGACCGTCAGCCGTCCCTTGGGAAGGTGTACCCGCAGGGGTTTTACGGTGTGGATCGCATCCGTCTCCATACATATGCTGCCGAGCGAAAAGAGCTCCCCCTCCCGGATCTCCGGACGGAGGCGGGATCGCGCGCCCTCCTTCAGGAAGGGGCCGATCTTGGAAGCGGGATCGCGGACGAGTTCCTCTGCGCTGCCCTCTGCAATGACGCGCCCGCCCTGCGCGCCCGCGCCCGGGCCCATCTCGATGATATAGTCGGATGCGGAAAGGATCTTGGTGTCGTGATCGACGAGGACGACGGAATTGCCGTCCTCAACGAGATCGTTCATGACGCCGATGAGCCCTTCGATATTGGCGGGATGCAGGCCGATGGAAGGCTCGTCCAGCACATAGAGGACGCCCGTCGTGCGGTTGCGGACGGCGCGCGCGAGCTGCATCCGCTGGCGCTCCCCCGTGGAGAGCGTGGATGAAGCCCTGTCGAGCGTGAGATAGGAGAGCCCCAGATCGATGAGGCGTTTCGCGCCCGTCCTGAACGAGGCACAGATGCTCTCCGCCATCGGGCGCATCTCCTCGGGAAGGCTGCCCGCCACGCCGCACACCCATTGCGTGAGGTCGGAAAGCGTCATTTTGCACGCCTCGTCGAGAGAGATGCCGCGAAGACGGGGCGCACGCGCAGCGTCCGAAAGGCGGGTGCCGCCGCAGTCGGGACAGACGCCCTGTTTCAAAAACTTTTCCACGCGCTTCATGCCGCTCTCGTCCTTGACCTTCGCGAGGGCGTTTTCCACCGTATAGACGGCGTTATAGTAAGTAAAATCGAGCTCCCCCGCCTGATCGGAATTTTTGGGATGATAGAAGATATGCTTCTTTTCGGCGGGGCCGTGAAAGACGATGTCCTTCTCCCTTGCGGTGAGCTCGCGGAAGGGAACGTCGGTGCGCACGCCCATCGCGCGGCAGACGTCCGTCATCAGCGACCACATGAGGGAGTTCCACGGAGCCACGGCGCCCTCGTCGATGGTGAGGCTCTCATCGGGTACGAGCGTGCTCTCGTCCACCGTCTGCACGATGCCCGTGCCGCCGCAGGTGCGGCAGGCGCCCCCGCTGTTGAAGGAGAGCTCCTCTGCAGAGGGCGCATAAAATTCCGCCCCGCACACGGGGCAGACGAGCGCTTTGCCCGCCGCCACGGCAAGCGAAGGCGCCAGGTAATGCCCGTTGGGGCAGCGGTGCTCCGCGAGGCGGGAATACATGAGGCGAAGGCTGTTCAGAAGCTCCGTTCCCGTGCCGAACGTGCTGCGGATGCCGGGAACGGCAGGACGCTGATGAAGAGCGAGAGATGCGGGAACATACAAGACTTCATCCACCTGCGCCTTGCCCGCCTGCGTCATGCGGCGGCGCGTATAGGCGGATAGCGATTCGAGATAGCGGCGGGAGCCCTCGGCATACAGCACGCCAAGCGCCAAACTCGACTTGCCCGAGCCCGAAACGCCCGCGATGCCCACGATCTCGTGGAGCGGCACCCTCACGTCGATATTCTTTAAGTTATGCACCCGCGCGCCGCGGATGACGATCTCATGTGGGATGTTCTTCATCGGATATAATCGGACAGGATCTGGTTCTGGACGTAGAGATATTCGTCCTTGATGCGGGTGATGTCCCCTTCCTCGACGAAGTATTGTTTTGTCTTGCGATAGGCTTCCGCGAAGTCCTCCTTCCAATCGCTGCCGAAGGCATCTTTGTATTCTTTGGACGAAATGCCGCGCGTTGTGCGGAGCGCGAGCATGACGAATTCGAACTTCGCCTCCTCCCCCTTCACCTCTTCGTCGGTGAGGATGGGGAAAAAGCCCGAGAGGATGCACTTCATGTATTCGTCGAGATCGAAGGTGTTGGTGAAGCGGTGGCCGCTTAAGAAAGAGCTTGCGGAGACGCCCATGCCGATGTATTCCCCCCGCTTCCAATAGTTGAGGTTGTGGCGGCTCTCGAAGCCGGGCTTTGAGAAGTTGCTCACTTCGTAACGCAAATACCCATGCTTTTTTAAGAGGGTGACGCCGAAATCGTACATTTCGCGCACTTCGTCGCCGTCGGGGAGCTCGCCGTTGAGATAATCGGTGTAGATGGGCGTGCCGTCCTCGGGCGTGAGGGCATACATGGAGACATGCTTTGCCCCGCTCGCCGCGACGAGCTCGATGGTCTTGCGGATGTCCTCTTTCGTCTGCCCCTTGAGCCCGAGCATGACGTCGGCGGAAAAGTTGTGCCCTTTCAGGAGCGAGGTGCAGTATAAATAGTCGCGCACGTTGTGGATGCGGCCGATCTCTGAAAGCTGCTCGTCGATGGCGGTCTGCAGCCCGATCGAGAAGCGGTCGATGCCCGCGCGGAGGTACGTTTCGATCTTTTTCTCGCTGACCGTGCCGGGATTCATCTCGATGGTGACTTCGGGGTCTTTCGTGAGATGAAAGCACTTCGTGACCTGGTTCATCGCGCCGTAGATGTAGTTCGGGTCGATAAAAGAGGGTGTGCCGCCGCCGAAATAGACGGTATCGAACGTTTTCTCTTTGAGTTTTTCGCCCCACATCTCGATCTCCTTGATGAGGCACGCCATGTACGCTTCGGCGTACTCGGAGCGGCCCGCGAAGGAAGTGAAATCGCAGTAGGTACACTTGTGTTTGCAGAATGGGATATGCAGATAGATGCCTGCCATTTAAGGCCTCCAAAGAAATTGGTCAAGATCGACAAAGAGGAGCCCGTCCCGTTCGAACGAGGGAACGCCTTCCGATAAAAGCAGGTCTGCCTGCACCTGCTGGCCGCCGAACGCGAAGGCAGGCGCGAGCCGCCCCTCCCTGTTGACGACGCGGTGGCAGGGAATTTCGCCTGGGCGAGGGTTGCGGTGAAGGGCGTTCCCCACCTGCCTTGCGGCGCGGGGATGGCCGATCGCCAAAGCGATCATCCCGTAGGTGACGACGCTGCCCTTCGGCACGGTGAGAAGATAGGAATAGACGGCTTCGTCGAAAGTCATAACTCCTCCCAAAAGGACGCGGGAAGCGCAGAGAGCGAGCGCGGGAAAGCTTGCGCGCACTCGGACGCGTTCACCTCTTTTTCCAGCCAGATCAAAGATATCCAGCGCCCTGACTTGAAGAGCGCTTCGGGAAGCCGAGCGGCGATATGATAGCCCGCCCTTTCGTGGAAGGCAAGACTCGCCGCGTTCTCCCCCGTGACGAGAGAATAGATGCGGCGGTAACCGAGCTCCTTTGCGATGCGGGCGCACGCCCCTTCGAGCTTGGTGCCGATGCCGACGCCGCGGGCGTCCCGACGGACATAGACGGAGAGATCGCAGTCCCACGAAAAGGCACGGCGCTCGAAGGCGGGTGCGAGATAGGCGTACCCCAAGATCTCCCCTTCCTCTTCGAAGACGAGGACGGGAAATACGTTTTTGAGCGCCTCCATGCGCGCCGCGAACGTTGCGGGCGAGGGCGTGAGGTATTCGGCGGAGACCGTCGTCTGCTCGACATAAGGCGCATAAATTTGCAGCATGGCGGGATAGTCCCGAAAAGTAGCTCGGCGTAACATAGGCGTGATAAAGTGCAGTCGAGAGATTGACTCCCTCACTTTCTTTTTTACTTTTTTTACTCTTTTTTACTCCCTCCGTCTCATCATCGGCGTTCGCCGAATGATGAGCCACCGTCTCGCGCGGTAGAGACCGCGCTCGGTCAGGAAATGGCACGCTCCATGTGCCATTTCCAAGTTCGCAGGCGGCAAAAAGCCCACCGGGCTCTTTGCAAGAAAGCGCCTGCTCACCCCCGAAGAGGAGGCTAAAATAAGGTGACTCCTTCCGTCAGCCCTACGGGGCACCTCCCATTTAGGATTCCCGCAAAGATTTTGCGAAGCAAAAGATTTGCGGGAAGAGGAGAAGCAGGCATCAAAGCCTTGCCCCGACGAAGGAGGGGCGGGCAAGGTTTGCCTTGCTTCGACGAGCCGCAGCGCGACAAAGTATTGCGACGCAGATGCTTTGCGCGTTTATTTATCTTTATTGGTTTTGAGGATCTCCATGAACACTTCGGAGGGGACTTCCACGGTGCCGATCTTGCGCATGCGCTTCTTGCCCTCTTTCTGCTTTTCGAGGAGCTTCTTCTTGCGCGTGATGTCGCCGCCGTAGCACTTGGCGAGGACGTCTTTTCTCACCGCCTTCACCGTCTCGCGGGCGATGATCTTGCCCCCCACCGCCGCCTGCACGGGGATCTCGAACAGCTGGCGCGGGATGGCGTCCTTCAAATTTTCGCACAGCGTCCTGCCGCGCGTATATGCCCTGTCTTCATGCACGATGATGGAGAGCGCGTCGCAGATCTCGCCGTTCAAGAGAATGTCGAGGCGGACGAGCTTGCTCTTTTCGTACCCCACGATCTCGTAGTCGAAGCTCGCGTACCCCTTGGTGCGGGACTTTAATTCGTCGAAGAAGTCGTAGACGATCTCATTGAGGGGAAGGCGGTATTCGAGCTTGACGCGGCGGGGATCGAGGTAGGTCATATCCTTGAAGACGCCGCGCTTATCCTGGCACAAGTCCATGATGGCGCCCAAATAATCGGGCGGGGAATACACTTCTGCCTTGACGATGGGCTCTTCCATGAACTCGATCTCGGAGACGGGCGGAAGATGCGAAGGGTTATCGACGAAAAATTCGGTGCCGTCCGTCTTGTGGACGCGGTAGGAGACGGAGGGCGCCGTCGTGATGATGTCGAGATTGAACTCGCGTTCGATGCGCTCCTGGATGATCTCCATGTGCAGCAGCCCCAAAAAGCCGCAGCGGAAGCCGAAGCCGAGCGCCACCGAATTGTCGGGCTCGAAGGTGAGCGAGGCGTCGTTGAGCTTGAGCTTCAAGATCGCCTCTTTGAGATCGAGGAATTTGCTGCCGTCGAGGGGGTAAATGCCGCAGAAGACGACGGGCTGCACCTTTTTGTAACCGGGGAGCGGTTGGGGCGCGGGGCGATCGGCAAACGTCACCGTATCGCCGACGGCGACGTCCTCGATGGACTTGATGGAAGCGGCGATATAGCCGACTTCCCCCGCCGCCAACTTTTCTTTGGGCTGTAAGTGCGGCGCGAACGCCCCCACTTCGGTGACGTCGTACACCTTATCCGAATTGAAGGACTTGATCTTATCCCCCACCTTACAGGTACCGTCTTTGAGGCGGACGAAGAGGATGACGCCCTTGTAGTTATCGTAATAGCTGTCGAAGACGAGCGCCTTCAAGGGGGCTTCGGTATCGCCCGAGGGGGGCGGCACTTGTTTGACGACGGCTTCCAGGATATCGCGGATGTTAGTGCCTTCCTTCGCGGAGACGCAGGGGCAGTTTTCAGCGTCAAGCCCGATGACGTCCTCGATCTCCTTCCTGCACTCGTCGATGCGGGCGGACTGCAGGTCGATCTTGTTGATGACGGGAACGATCTCGAGATCGTTTTCGAGCGCCAGATAGACGTTGGCGAGCGTCTGCGCCTCCACGCCCTGCGTCGCATCCACGACGAGGATCGCGCCCTCGCACGCGGCGAGCGAGCGGCTGACTTCGTAGGTGAAGTCGACGTGACCGGGGGTATCGATGAGGTTGAGCTCGTACTCCTCGCCGTCGAGGGCGGTGTAGTACATCCTCACGGGCGTGAGTTTGATGGTGATGCCGCGCTCGCGCTCGATGTCCATGCTGTCGAGGAGCTGTTCTTCCATGTCGCGCTTGCTCACCTGCCCGGTGAGCTCCATGATGCGGTCGGCGATGGTCGATTTGCCATGGTCGATGTGGGCGATGATGCAGAAATTGCGTAAATTGCGGTTGGGTGATGCCATAGGTGTTCCTTCTGTTTCTTCCCTGTTATTATAACGATTTCACCGCGGTTTTGCAAGTGCAATCGGCGGGAATGCGGGAAAAATTGCGAAGGAGGGGCGGCGGCTCCCCCATTTTGTTGACTTTCCCGCAAAAAGAACGTATAATAATACCGTTCGACACGAATTTACGCAGTTTTATGCGCATAAGCGCGCAAGTCCCGACCGTGCGGCGGGCGGCGCAAGGGCAACGGTATGCTTACACTCGATAAAGTTAAAGACGCGCAGCGCGTCCTCCATGAGGCGGCACTTACTACCGCCGTCATCCGCGCGAGCATCCCCTCGGAGGCAAAGATCTACCTCAAGACGGAGAACTTGCAGCGGACGGGCTCCTTCAAGCTGAGAGGCGCGTACTATAAAATTTCGCAGCTTTCCGACGAGGCGAAATCGCACGGCGTCATCGCCTGCTCGGCGGGCAATCATGCGCAGGGCGTGGCGCTTGCGGCGCAGAAGAACCATATCCCCGCCGTCATCTGCCTGCCCGAGGGTGCGCCCATCTCCAAAGTGGAGGCGACGCGCTCGTACGGGGCGGAGATCTGCCTCGTGCCCGGCGTCTACGACGACGCCTACAACCGCGCGCTCGAACTTCAGAAAGAGCACAACTACACCTTCATCCACCCCTTCGACGACGAGGACGTCATCGCGGGTCAGGGGACCATCGGCCTGGAAATTTTGCAGCAGCTGCCCGACGTGGACGCCATCGTGGTGCCCATCGGCGGAGGCGGGCTCATCGCGGGCGTGGCGTTCGCCGTCAAGAGCATCAACCCGCGCGTGAAAATCTACGGCGTACAGGCGGCGGGCGCGCCCTCTATGGCAAATTCGCTGCACGACGGCGCCATCGAGACGCTCCCCTCCGTCTCGACCATTGCAGACGGCATCGCGGTGAAACAGCCCGGGCACCTCACCTTCGAGCTGTGCAAAGAATATGTGGACGACGTCATCACCGTGACGGACGACGAGATCGCCGCCGCCATTCTGACGCTCATCGAAAAGCAAAAGATGATCGCAGAGGGCGCGGGCGCGACGCCCCTTGCCGCCGTGATGGCGGGAAAGCTCCCCCACCTTGCGGGCAAGAAGGTGTGCTGCCTCATTTCGGGCGGCAACATCGACGTCACTATTTTAAGCCGCGTCATCCAGAGAGGCCTTCTGATGACGGGCAGGATGTGTACGCTCAACATCGAACTTTTGGATAAACCCGGGCAGCTCGTCGCCGTTTCCGAGATCATCGCAAGATGCGGGGCGAACGTCGTCGGCGTCCACCACGAGCACGCGCACGCGGGCAGCGACGTCATCGGGTGTTCCCTTCGCATCGACATGGAGACCAAGGACTTCGAGCACATCGCCCTCATCCGCAAAGAGCTCGAGGATGCGGGGTTCAAGATCATCGAATAAAGAGGCGAGCTTGAAAAACCGCCTCGGACAAAGGGGCGGCGCTGAACGGAAAGGCTGCCCGAAACGAGGGCAGCGCTAAAAAATAAGTTGGAGGTCAGATATGCAGAAAATTTATACGGCGGATGCGCCCGAGGCGATCGGGCCCTATTCGCAGGCGGTGAGGACGGGAAGTCTGCTCTTTTCGTCGGGGCAGATCGCCATCGACCCGAAGACGGGCGAAGTTGTGGAAGGCGGCATTGCCGAACAGACGCAGCGCATCTGCGAGAATTTGAAAGCGGTGCTGGAAGCGGCGGGCTCCTCGTTGGAGCGCGTTATAAAGACGACCTGCTTCCTTGCCGACATGGGCGACTTTGCGGCGTTCAACGCGGTGTACGGCGAGTACTTTACGGGAAGACCCGCGCGCTCGTGCGTAGCGGTAAAGGCGCTTCCGAAGGGCGTTCTCGCCGAAGTCGAGATCATCGCCGAGGTCGAGCCGCGGGAATAAGGTTTTTTTGCAATGAAAGAGCGCTCCCCGATAAAAGGGAGCGCTCTTTCCTGTGGATAAGAACGTTTCGATACAAACTCTTCCCCGTTACTGTTGGAACAGCTCGTTGGCGCGTTTAAGCATATGGGGGAAGTCGGAAAGTTTCATTTTGTTTTCCATGTCGCGGAATTCCGCCATGA
>ENA-OYZE01000452-OYZE01000452.1-human-gut-metagenome-genome-assembly--contig:-NODE-452-length-12832-cov-4.837442_pt1 | contig 12832 bp, 7 predicted proteins | sample MGYA00243259_ERZ653469 | MGnify/ENA primary metagenome ERZ653469 (study PRJEB26926, sample SAMN06164913) | human gut metagenome | biome: ENVO:00009003; feature: ENVO:2100002; material: ENVO:00002003...
CCTTATCGTCGGCAGCGTCAGATGTGTATAAGAGACAGGTGTAATCCTGTTTGCCGTATTGGGTGCTTTCGGCGGTGGGCCGCCCCAGCACCATCTCCGGGTGATCCAGAAAATACTGGTTGACCGTGAAGCCTTCCTCGGTCCGGCCGGTTTGGGTCCAGTCCGGGGCGATGTCCAGCGGGCGGTCCCGCTTTTGCAGAAACAGGATGTCGGACACCACATCGGTCCCGGCATTGGCGCGGAAAGCGTTGTTGGGCAGGCGGATCGCCCCCAGCAGCTCGGCCCGCTGGGCCAGATACCGGCGCACGGTGGAATCCTTGGCGTCCATTGTGTAGCGGGAGGTTACAAAAGCCACCACGCCGCCGGGACGCACCTGGTCCAGTGCTTTGGCGAAAAAGTAGTTGTGAATACTGAAATTCAGCTTGTTGTAAGCTTTGTCGTTGACCTGATACTGGCCGAAAGGCACATTGCCGATGGCAAGGTCAAAGAAGTCACGCCTGTCGGTGGTCTCAAAGCCGCCTACTGTGATGTCCGCCTTGGGATAGAGTTGTTTTGCGATGCGCCCGGAAACCGGGTCCAGCTCCACGCCGTACAGACGGCTGTTTCGCATTTTCTCCGGCAGCATACCAAAGAAGTTGCCCACACCCATAGACGGCTCCAGAATATTTCCGGTCTCAAATCCCATACGGTCCACCGCTTCATAGATGGCCTGAATGACCGTAGGGCTGGTGTAATGGGCGTTGAGGGTAGAGCTTCTGGCGGCGGCATATTCCTCCGGGGTCAGCAGTTCTTTTAGCTGGGCATACTCTAAAGCCCATGCCGGTTTCTCCGGGTCAAACGCATCAGAGAGACCGCCCCAGCCCACATATTGAGAAAGAACCTCCTGCTGTTCGGAGCTTGCCTGCTGTCCGGCAGCTTCCAGCTCTTTCAGCAAACGAATCGCATTAACATTTGCCTGGAACTTGGCTTTCGGACCGCCTTCGCCCAAATGCTCATCGGTAATGCGGAAGTTTTGTGCATTGCGGCGCAGGTTAGCCTTGTATTCCTCATAAGATGCTTCCTCGGCAGCTTTGGCATTGGGAAAGGTCTGCCACTGGCCATTGACCTGAATGGAAACCGGGTGTTCGTCCAGCACTTCCTCAAAGGTTTTCTCCGGCTCAGTCACAGGGGCTGGCGGCTCCGGCTCCTCGATATGCAGTCGTTCCACCACCACATCATAAGGCAGATTGTTCTTATCGCCCGGATAGACGGCCATGGTCTCGGAATGGAAGGTCGGGGATTCGGTAGCCGGTTGGGGCTGTTCCTGTCCAAAACCGTCCTGCTGACGGGCATACATCCCGCGCAGCAAAGGCGCAACCTCATCCCAGCGGAAATACAGCATAGCCAGACGCTTTTCCTCTGCATCCATGACTTCCAGTTCTATGCCCTGTGCCGTGGTACGGTAATCGGCAATATCGCCGGTCTCCAGATTCAGTGTCTCAATCTCACCGGAATAGGCTCTGCTCAGCCAGTAGGCGATCTCGCTGTTGCTCCTGCCGGATTGCAGCAGCGTGGAAATCTGCTTTTTATCCGCTTCATCCATCAGTCCATGAGCCAATACATCCCGCAAGTCCTGATCTGCCTTGTCCGGGTCAATAGGAAGAAACTCGGTATAGTAAGCATTGCGGCGGTCTGCCCGAAGCAGCTGCTCAAACTGTTCTTTGCGCTCTGCCCGGTAGATGGGATATACCATCCCGGTGGGCAGAAGCTGTACGGTGTCCTCCCGCAGCTCGGTGATCTGATAGGCGTCATCCTCGATATACACGGTATCGCCCACGGCATAGACCGGGGCGGCTGGGTCATAGGAGGTTCTTTGCGGAATTGGGCGGCGAACTGCGTCATATTCCTCATCGGAAATGGAAACTTTGGAAGTCTGCTCGGCATCTGACATCACCCGTTGGATAAACGGGGCATTGTCCAGTTTTTCCGTGTCTGCCACCTGTCCGTTGACGATCCCCCTTTCTTCCAGAGCTTCCCGGATGGCGATGGGGTCGATGTCGTCAAAACGGTCCTGTTCTTCTTCGGTATAGAACCGGTCCTCCTGAATGAGCTGGGCAAGCCTGCGCTGTACCTTCGGCCATGGCAGCTGCGTTTCCTCCGGGCTGCCGGCACGGACAACGAACAGGCTGTTGCTGCCACCGTATTCCTGAGCCAGCCATGCGGCGGTATCTTTTTCTCTTGCATGGTCTTTCATATAGCGGATAACAGCGTGTTTACTCTCGATATTGCCGTTCCATGCACAAAGGGCAGTATCAATATCTTCCTGAGAAAGAGGGCGCAGAAGTTCATGGAGCTTTGGATAGGTTTCGTCGATCACTTCCCGGTGCAGACGCTGGCGGAACTCCGGCACATCCGAATAGAGTCGGATCAGCTCCATATCCTTAGAACCAAGGACCACACGGCGCACAGCGGCATTACCCTCGATGACAGCATTTTCACGGTCAGAATGCCCGCAGGCATTGCGGTATGCGGCATCCTCGGAAATAGCGGCAGTCACCACAGGCTTATACTGCTCAAACTGCTCCCGAAGGATAGGCTTTGGCGTTTCTTCTTCCATCTCCGGCTGCTGGGCTTGAATGGCATCTTCTTCGGCCAGTTCCTTTTCAGACTGGATTTTGTCATACTGCGCCTGTTCCTGTTCGGTAAGATAGCGGTCTTTCTGGACAAGTGAGGTAATGCGCTTGGCAACCTTTTCCCAGTTCAAGTGAACATCCGGGCAGTCCTGCTTTTTATAGTGCAGTCCTTTCCCATCGTGATCTTCGCCGCTGTGTGTTGCACCGGACAAGGCATGAGAGCGTCCGCCAATGCCATACTCGTCTTTGAGGAATCTCACTTTCTCCTTATCCGTATGGTTTGCCATGAAGAACGCATAGATACGGCCTTTTCCTCCGGCGAAACTGCTGCCGCCGGTCATAGCGGCGTCGATCTCATCCTCGGTAATAAAGTGCTGGACGGTTGGCACTTTGGAAAGCTCTGAAGAAAAGGTCCTGCGGGGCAGGTCAAGGTCCTTCAGGTTCTCCCAGATCTCCCTCGGTCTATGATAGTGAAAACGCAACAGGTCACGGTCCTGCTGATAGGCAGTCCAGAAGGCAGCGTATTCTTCCTTGAGGGTCTGGCGGAAAGCCGGGTCACTCAGCTGCTCCGTCAGGCGGCGGGGCTCCTCTGGGAAACCATTGCCTTTGCTCTCTGACAGGCAGGACAAATATCCGGCTTTTCTGGCGTCCTCACTGAGATCGTGATACAGATGCCAGAGCTTTTCTGCAAGGAGGGATCGTTCATAGCCTGCCGCTTCTGCAAGCTCCACATTGGAGGCAAACTGGCCGCTCTCCAAAAGCTCCCCGATACGCTCTGCGGCGCTCTCCCAGGAAATGACCTGGGCAGACCTGTCATAACGGACAGACTTCCCATGGGAAAGATGGATACCATCCTCGGCATACCATGCGCTCACACTGCCAAGGCCATTGCCGCCGTGGTACAGCGTTTTCAGTATCTCGGCAATCTCAGCGGTGGTTTTCTGCTTTTCAAAGGCTGCAACCACACGCTCCCTCTGGCGGTCTGTATTGCCGCCCAAACGCAGCACATGGTCGATGTCATTTTGGGCAAAAGAAAAAGCAGAGGATGTATGCGCTACATTCTCTGCTTCATCTATGGATTGGATCTGTTCCGCTTCGGAGAGGAACAGGTTTAGGGTCAGCTGTTGATAAGCTCCGCCATCAGGATCTCCTCTGCCTGGGCTTTGCAGGTGTTCATCAGCCCCACCCACTTCATGGGATCGCTGGCTTTCAGTTGCTCGGTGGCTCCCGCTTCCTTCGCCAGCTGGGGCATCATCTGCTCCAGTCTGCTCTGGGCGGTCTCGTCGATCTCCAGAAGGTGCGGGTACAACTTCTCGCTCAGCAACATCTGGTTGTAGAGGATGGGACGATGTTCCTTCAGGTAGGTTTTCCTCATCCTGCCGTACTTGCCCAGGGGTTTCTCCGGCTGCTGGCTCAGCTTCAGGTCGGGAATCAGATAGTCTCCGTTCTGGATATAGGTCATGGGATTGTTCATCTTGTTTGCTCCTTTCTTGGTTGGCTTCGCGCTCTGCATTTCGGACGGTAACGCCGATCTGCCGCAACACCTGCTGGTTGATCTGGCTGACCGCTGTTCCCAGCGCCCCGATGGTGGACGGGGTGTTGAAATCAAAGATTGCCATGAAATCTTCGTGGTCGAAGTAGCGTTCTGGCTCCAGTCCGCAGCGGGACATCAAAGCGTAAGTGATGCTGACGGTGGCTGCTGCCTTGAACTGTACTCCGATGTTAAACTCATCATATTCCTCCAAAAAGGAACCGTCAACGATATAGAAGAAGTCTTGCTGATGCTCCGTCCAGTATTCCTCAGCCAGTTTTCCGGCTACCTCCGTGAGCTGTCCGGCGAGGTCATCACCGGAAACATCATAGGTGCGCTCAAGCATGGCCTGCACCGAATCCAAATAGCGCTCCTCCAGCTGCCACAGCCAGGGAGTGCGGGAATGTTCACGGGTTCCGGTGTCGGAAATGTCAAAGACATAGCGCAGGCGGGGCCTGTCCCCGGAATCGTCCACCAGAGCAATCCCTTTGGAACCGCGCCTTACATACCGGCCCATCTTTTCATTCCACAAATCGTACTCCGCACAGGCGGTGGCGTCCGGGCGCTGGGCGTAGATCATCAGCTGCTCATGGAACGGGTACTTGTAAAGTCGGGCTGCCGTAGTAAGGAACCCTGCCCATTCCTGCCAGCTTCCAGTGAGTTGCGTTGTCACCTTCTCCGCCATCTGTGCATATAGTTCAGCTTTGGTTGGCATGGTGTTCTGTCCTCCTTTCGGTTTTTGGGTAAAAGGTGGAGCGGCAAATTGCCACCCCATCCCTGCGGTTATGCTGTTTACTGGTCAAAATCCGGATACAACTCCAGCTCGGCAAACTCGGCATCACTCATGGCCTGGAGCTTGCCCAGTGCGCTGTCTGTCAACTCCCGCAGCTCGGTTTCCTCCGGGGCCAGCTCGCCGCGCATCTCACGCAGGCTGGCGATCAATCCGGTGCGGCTACCGGTATTGTAAATGCACATCAGGTTCATTTCCTCAAAAGTAAAGTTTCCCATATCAAATCTCCCTTTCCGCACTCTTTTTGGGCGCTGTCTTTTTGTGTTCTGCCTTGGGCTGGCTTTTCAGCTGCTCCATGACGGACTTTTTCTTTTCCCGTTCCTCCCGATGGGCAGCGGCAGCCAAATCCATGAGGGAAATGGACTGACCGCTGCGGGCCTGCTGTTCCAGCTCTGCCACCGTAGGCTCTTTTGCGCCATTGTTGATGATACCGTCGATCATGCCGTAATCATCCTCCACGGCCATCTCCGCATTTTTCAGCGGATTTTCTGGCAGGAATCCGGGGATCTGGGTAAAACCAACACTGTCACAGTAATGACAGGATACCTTACCATCCTGCTTGATCGCAACGATGTCACTGACACTCATAGAAGGACTGTGAAAATCCGCCGGTTTTTGCAGATTAAACTGCTCATATAGTTTTTCCAGCTGCTCCGGTACCGTGCCAGACTCCCTCAGCGGAGCAGTGTAAATGAGATCATAATTGCTGCGGTCTATGGAAATGTCATGGGACTTTAACCAATCCAGATTCATAAAGCGCACATTCTGCGGATCGTCACGGCTCACCTGATAGATGGCAAAGCAATCTCTGTTCTGGGATAGAAATGCCTGTTCGCGTTCCTGCTGATGTTCCTGACGCTCCATGACCTTTTCGTGGAACTGAGGGCTTTTCTCCCATTCCTCACGGTCCACGCCAAAAAGACCGCCATGATCCATGATTTCCTGCGGGTCAAACACCATGCTCTCCGTATTGTCCTCATGCAGCACATAGACGGTCAAACCGGCGGCATCCAGTTCCAGCGCCCGTTCTCTGGTAACAGGGAGCATCCCATCATAGGAGTAGCCGTATTCCTGCATATCTGGTGTGGAGACCTGCTCATCCGGCATGGGGTATTCATCCAGTGCCTGCTCCTGTGCTTCCGGCAGCTGGGAAGAAGCAGCCATCTGACTGGCCTCTGCCTGCATCTGCTGGTAGGCAGCTTCCTGCAAGGTCTCAATCATGGACAACGGTGCGTATTTTACCGAGTCTCTGCCCAAATCGTTGTCATCACAAATCTGGAGAACTGCCTTCATGCGGGAAATCTCCGGCATATCCAGCTGACCACCATCCAGCTCTTTCATGGACGCGGCATCGTAAAGGGTATAGTCCCAGCCGCTGTCACAGGACTGGATATGAAGATAGGTGGCATCGTCAATCAGAAACAAAGCCTCCTGCTGGTTGGCGTCCGCCCCCAGCACTTCCATTTCTGGCATTGCCGCAGCCAGTTCCTTTACCGCTTTTTGCACCAGAGGATTATCACGGTAATAGTCGATTGCCTGGATGGTGTCCAGGTCAATGGTCTGGCCGGTCAAAATCGGAAAAGGTCCTTCATAGTCGCTTCCGTCTTTCAGCTCAAAACCAATGCCCTTGATCCCGTTCATTCGTTCTGCCGGAATCTCCTGATAAATGCGGATTGCTTCCTCCAAAGACAGGTTATCGTGGTATTCTCCGAGGTTTGGAAATTCCATGCACTCTGCTACATAGTAGGTCAGATCGCCGGTCTGCTGTCTATCAGATACCTTAGCGGCATCTTCTGGCTGCTCTATCGGGGCGGGTTCCGGCTCTACCTTTGCATGAGGGTCGATTCCGCGCTCTTTGCAGATTTCCTTATAGTGGCGCTCAATGTCGGAGATCAAAGTGCCGGAGGTTTTGTTGATGGTCTCCAAACTGGCTCTCAGCTCTTTCAGCTCTTTGCCCTGGCTCCAGCTTGCAATATAGCCGAAGCTGTTTTCTCCGGTCTCGATGCCAAAATACTTGCAGACCGCATAGGAGATGCTTTCAGCCTCCACTTCCTCCGTGTGGCGGTTTTTGATTGCCCGTTTTTCTGCGGTTGGATCTTCCTCAACTGCAAGACGCCATTCAAACTGATTTTCGTCCACATAACGCCAATCCATATCAGAAGCAAACTGTTCGGCTTCTTTTTCTGTGGCAAAATCCAACTTGAAATCATGTTTGGTTCCACCTTCACTCTCCTGCACAACCTTCCATGACGGTAGCATTTCATATTTTTTAGGGTCATGGAGCTTGCTGTGGGCAATCTCGTGTACTGTGGCTGAAACCGTCTGAACCTCACTCATGCCCTGACGAATGGCAATTTTCTGATGATCAGCAGAAAAATAGCCGTCCGTATCGGCGGCCATTGCTTCAAAAGTGATCGGCACCGGCGCACTGCGGCGCAGAGCCTCCATGAATGCCTCATAATTTGGCACATTGCCGGAAAGGGAGGAAGCAAGCTCCGGCAAAGGTTTCCCGTCGGTCTGGCTCACATCAAAAACCTTGACCGGACGGAACATAGGGATCTCGATTTCTTTTTCCTCTGTGACGATCTTTCCGTCTTTATCCAGAATCGGAGCCTTGGTATCCGGGTCCAGCTTCTGCTCCTCGATTTTCTTCTTATACGGTGTGGGGGCGATGATGGTAATGCCATGCTCGCCCTTTTTCACATGACGCTCAAACTGGTCTTTCCACTTATTGTATCCGGCTACCAATGTAGCGTCCGGCTTCTGCATATAGATGAGCATGGTGTTGTTTACCGAATAGCGGTGGAAGCGGGACATGACGGACAGATAGCGCATATACTTTTCACTCTCAAACAGTTCCTTGATCCCCTGCTCGATGCCATCTGTGATTTCCCTTAGCCGCTCTCGGTTGGTGGGTTTGTTCTCAGCCATGATTTTCAATCTCCTTTCCAAGTGTGTGATTTCTGCTGTGTGTTCTGCAATCCATGCCTTTTGTTCTTCTTCACTTTCATAAAGAAAAAGGTCCAACAGGTACTCTACATAGGTTTTCTTCTGGATTGCTTCCACAAAACGGGGGTGCGGTTCTTCCTCCGGTGTCCGGGGAGAATTGTCGGCCTCCCATTTTTTCAGCAGATGGTAGTAATCGGACAGTACGCGATAACACCGCTGCCGGTCCTCCCGAAATTTCTGTGCCTCGGTTTTCTGCCGGACATACCTCCTGCGGGGAGGGGCCTGACTGTCATAGATCAGGCCAAAGTCCTGTGCCAGTTTCTCCGCCGCTTCTTTTGAGGAGAGGTCAAAGAGCTTTGCGGTAAAGTCGATCACATCCCCATCTTCACCGCAGCCAAAGCAGTGGAACCGCTGGTCTACCTTCATGCTGGGGTTCTTATCATCGTGAAAAGGACAGCAGGCCATGCCATTTCGCCTGACTTTTATCCCATAAAACTCTGCCGCTTCTCTGGTGCTGACCGACTGCTTGACCGCTTCAAATACATTCTCTGCCATGTGCCTTTAACTGCTGGACTTTCTCACAGGGGGCTGGTATCCGGCAGCTTTCGCCCGTTCACTGGCAGCTTTGCGGCGTTCTGCGCTGTATGGCTCTCGGACTGATACACACCGCTTAGGAACGGTAAAGTTATGGGCGTCCTTTCGGGTGATCTGGTCGGGGTGCTTTTTTGCCAGCAGTTCCAGCTTCTCCATCAGACGGGGATCATGAGTATAGATCTCAGCCATTGGTTCTGCCTGGTTATAGAGGAGAATGGTTTCCCGTTCCACTAAAGAGAGATTCATCAGCTGCCTCCTTTCCGCTGGTCAAATTCCAGCTTGAAGTTGGCGTACTGTCCATCATCCTCCAAAACCACAGCGGCATCGTAGGTCTTTCCGGTTTTCTCCGAATATAGGCCCGTCACACGGACACGGCCATCGTTAAGCAGTGCAGACACCACAGCCTTGGTCGGCTGTTTTTTCTTGGCAGTCCACCATTTGTTATTTTTCCAGATTGCAAATTTGCAAGAATCATTCTGACAGAAGAAACCTTTTTGCAGTTCTGCAACTTCCCCGCCGCAGCGAGGGCATTTGCCCACCACCTCACGGGGCGGAGTGAACAGGTACTCAGTTCCCTTGATGACCTGATAAGTTCCCACCAGGTCTTTCAGCATGGTGCTGATCCCGTCCAAAAACTCCTCCGGGGCAAGCTGCCCGCGCTCGATCTCGCCCAGTCGGTACTCCCACTCGGCAGTCAGAAGCGGCGATTGCAGTTGTTCCGGCAGAACGGTGATCAGGGAAACTGCATCGTGGGAAGGGAGAAGCTGCACCGTTTTCCTGCTCTTTTTTCGTTCCAGAAAACCGGCAGATACCAGCTTTTCCAAAATACCGGCACGGGTTGCCGGTGTCCCCAGACCTTTTCGCTCGGCATCCTCCGGCATATCCTCTTTTCCGGCAGTCTCCATCGCGGACAATAGGGTGTCCTCCGTAAAGTGCTGGGGCGGACTGCTTTTGCCTTCTTTGACGATTGCAGCAGCAACCGAAAGGGTCTGTCCTTCGGTCAGCTCCGGCAGGGCTTTCTCTGCGCCATCTTTTTTCGGCTCTGCATCCTTCATTTTGGCACGGTAAGCGTCCTCCAGTGCTTTCCATCCGGGGTGCTTCACCGTTTTTCCTTTGGCGGTAAACTCCCCACCGGCACACGCTGCAATCACAACGGTTTCCGAATAGATATGGGGCTGGGCTACGGCGCACAGCAGACGCAGGGCCACCAGCTCCAGCACTGCTTTTTCTCCCGCAGGAAGGGCAGAAAGGTCTGCATCCTTGAGATTTCTGGTAGGGATTACTGCGTGGTGGTCGGTTACTTTCTTATCGTTGATGACCGTCTGCGGATCACAGGTAATGGCGATCCCTTTGCGAAACGGCATAGCATTGGCAACCAGATTCACCAGCACCGGCAGGCTGTCTGCCATATCACCGGTCAGATAGCGGCTGTCAGTACGGGGATAGGTGCAAAGCTTCTTTTCATACAGGCTTTGCAGATAGTCCAGGGTCTGCTGGGCTGTAAATCCAAGCAGGCGGTTGGCATCTCTTTGCAGAGTAGTCAGGTCATAAAGGGCAGGCGGCTTTTCGGACTTTTCCTTGCACTCCACCTTTTTGATCGTGACAGCTGCACCCTGGCAGGCTTCTTTCAGCTGCTCGGCAGCGGTCTTATCCGCCATGCGCTCCCCGGATACGGTAAGACCGGGCAGCTCCAGCGCCACGGTATAAAAGGGAACCGGCTTAAAGGTGTCGATCTCAGCTTCTCGCTGGACAATGAGCGCCAGCGTTGGGGACATAACGCGCCCGATGTTGAGGGTGCGGTGGTACAGCACGGAAAAAAGCCTTGTGGCATTGATCCCCACCAGCCAGTCGGCCTTGGCACGGCAGAGGGCAGCATCACGAAGTCCGTCATAGTCCGCACCGGGGCGCAGGTTTGCAAAGCCCTCCCTTATGGCGGAGTCTTCCATCGAAGAAATCCAGAGGCGTTTCATGGGCTTTTGGCAGCCTGCCAGCTCATAGACGCTGCGGAAGATCAGCTCGCCCTCGCGTCCGGCATCGCAGGCATTTACTACCTCCGTCACATCCGGGGCGTTCATCAGCTTTTTGAGAATATCAAACTGCTTTTTCTTATCCTTTCCCACCACCATCTGCCAATGCTCCGGCAGAATAGGCAGGTCATCATATCGCCACTTTGCGTACTTGGGGTCATAGCTGTCTGCGTCCGCAAGACCGGCCAGATGGCCCACACACCAGCTGACACGCCAGCCGTTTCCCTCCAGATACCCGTCCTTACGGGCAGTTGCGCCGATCACCGTCGCCAGACTTTGTGCAACCGATGGTTTTTCAGCAATCACCAGCTTCATATTCTTCAACCTCCCATTCTTCCCGCACAGGCGTGTGCAGTTTTTTCTCTATGCTGTTTTCCTCATCCAGAAGCAGGTTATAGCCAAACCGGTAGTCATAGCGGTACAGTTTCCCCAGCAGGTCATTGATGATGATGCGGCAAGCCAAAATGACACGAGTTTTATCCACCTGCATCAGCTGGTAGCGTTGATAATTGCTGTAATATTCTTCATGGCGGTGGGTATTGCGGACAGCATCTTCAAGCAAACTTTCTACTGCATCCTGACAACCATCCTCTTTTTCACCCTCCATACAGTTCAGAAGTTCCATTACCATAGGAAAGCTCTGTTCATCCATAGGAGCTTCTGCTGCAAGAAAACCGATCAGGGCAGATAAGAGCAGACGGGCTGCTGCCTGTTCCTGGTCCGTCAAAACAGCCATCGTTTTCTCCGCATTTGGCAGAATCTTATCTTCCACAAAATCTGCCGCGTCACCGGAATAAAGCTGACGGACAGAATCTATGGATAATGAAACCATCACGGCATCCTGAGAAAAGTCAAAGGAATCTTCCTGTTTTGCTTTTCTCCGAAGTTTGTTTAACATGGTAGAAAGAATGTCGCCGCCAAAATACACGGCGATCACCAGCAGGTCAAAAACAACAATCAGCTTGATAAATATAATCAGAACACTCATTTTTTTCGTTTCCTTTCTTTGAGCCATCGTTCCATTTCCCGGTGGCAGACGCCTACGCAGGGACTTCCATAATTCCCGCAGCCATAACAGGGGTGGCTTGGGGGTAAAGAAGGAGGACGGGAAGTTTTCTTCCCGCCCTCCGGCCTGCGTGTCATCATGCGTTCATAGGGACTGTCTGTGAAACGGGTCATTTCATGCTGTCCTCGTCATCATTTTCTGCGCTGCCCCCGTCAGCGTCAGGCTCGTCCGACTCCTCATCCTCGGTTTCCCATTCCTCGGAATCTTCCTCGCCATAATCATAATCGTCCAGACTGTCATTGCCCTTGGTCTTAGGCTTATTCTTAACAAGCTTCAAGTAGGCAAATACGCCACCGCCGCCCAGCAGAGCCAGCAGAAGGATCAGGGCAGCCGGGTTCAGTCCGGCAGGCTTCTCTTTTTCCGGCTCCGGTGTTTCTGCCGGAGATTCCGCTTCTTTTCCCGTACATTTACTCTTATCCGTTACACAGACCGGACAGGCCGTATTGACTGCCCCTGCTTCACATTTCTTCGTGCAGCTGCACACAGCAGGCGGCTCCTCTTTGGCATTTCCATCTTCCATCAGCGCCATCAGGTCCGCTTCATCCACCTGGTTCAGAAAGTGAACAGCAGTCTTTTTATCCTCGTTGGCCCTGTCGATCAGGATATAAAAATAGTTGCCTGCCTTGGTGGTAACAGTAATGAGCTGTTTATTGCCCCCAAAATCATCCACCAGAGCGGCATTACCCTCCGGGGTCAGCGGAGGTGCTTTTTCCGTTTCTTCCACCACCACATTGCTATCATTGGTGGTATCCTCTGCCGGGGGCGGCGCTGCGCCCTGGGCAAAAGCGGGAATGGTAAAGCCCGATGCCAGAACCAGCGTCAGGCAAAGGGCGGAAAGTGTTCGGAGCAATCGTTTATTCCGCATAGCTGTTTTCCTCCTGTTCGTTGTTGTCATCCACCATACTGCCGGGAATTGTGCCGCCGGACAGCATGGCGCTCAGCTGAGCCGGGGTCATACGCAGGGCGCGCACCATCTGGACGATCTCCAGATTTTCTGCCTCGTTTTTCTGTGCTTCCAGCGCCTTGAGCTTTTCCTGATACTCTGCGATCTTCTCGCGGACCTTTGTAATCTCCTGGTCAATGCGTTCAATTTTGTTCTTTGCCATCGTCTATCACTCCTTCTAAAAAATTTCTGTTACCAGTTCATCAGGCCGTAGCCCTTAATGCTTTGATAATTCAGGTCATAACTCTTGATCTTGCAGGCATCGCCGGAATTTCCCTCCACGGTATAAACACGGCTGCCATCGGTGCCGACAACGATTC
>ENA-OYZE01000453-OYZE01000453.1-human-gut-metagenome-genome-assembly--contig:-NODE-453-length-12829-cov-4.473697_pt1 | contig 12829 bp, 17 predicted proteins | sample MGYA00243259_ERZ653469 | MGnify/ENA primary metagenome ERZ653469 (study PRJEB26926, sample SAMN06164913) | human gut metagenome | biome: ENVO:00009003; feature: ENVO:2100002; material: ENVO:00002003...
CACCTATACACGGGCCAAACCGGCGACCGCTCTGGCTGGCCTCCCCGGCCTCGCAATAGGCGGGGAGGCCACCGGGGATGACCTGGTGGGCAGAGTACCGATGACCGAAGAAAGGAAGCGAGGCAAGTGGAGAGCTTGAGCTTCAAGGATATTATTCATAACGACATCAAGCAGACCTTCCTCAACCTGGAGGAATTCGGGGAGACCCACGAGGTGAACGGGACGCCGATGACGATCATCTTTGATGACATCGAGCACGTGGAGCGGGAGAAGCAGATGAAATCCACCATGGACGGACTCTTTGTCCGCCAGTACTTCATGTACGTTGCAGCGGATGCCTTCGGCCCCCTCCCCGCCCAGGGCAAGCTGGTAACAGTTGACGGGAAAAGGTATGCGATAGTGGACGCCACCGATGAGAGCGGCGTCTACGGCATCACCCTGGAGGCGAACCGGAGCAGATGAGCATGAAGACCCGCATCCAGGACGGCATGATCCGATTCGAGTTTGACGAAGCCGTCCTTCAGACCATCGAAAAGGCCCTGGGGGACATGAAGGGCCAAAGCCGGAAGGTGCTGAAGAACGCGGTCAACGCCACCGCGAAGCAGGCCCGCTCCGATCTGGCCGACAAGGCCAAAGAGGAATACATGGCGAAGAAGTCCGCACTCAACTCATCCATGAAGCTGGGCCGGGCCACGGTCTCGAAGCCGGAGGCCACCATCACCGTCACCGGGGGGACGCTGGAGCTTAAGAAGTTCAAGGCGACCACCCCCAGGAGCGGCGCTAAGGTGCAGATCACGACCGGCGGAACGCTGAAGCTGATCCAATCCCGCAAGGGGAACAAGGCAAAGGCATTCCTCGCAACCTTCGCCAGCGGCCACCAGGCCATCGTTCAGCGTCAGTACGGGAAGACGTACAAGACCGCGAGTGGCCGGAGTTCCCGACAGGAGAAATGGGGCCGGGGCGCAGACATGACACAGATCAAGAAGCTGCTCTCCATTTCGGCCCCCAAAATGATCGGGGATGAGAAGAAGGTCTTCGGCGTCCTTCGCCCGGAGATCTACGGCAACCTCATGGAAAACATCCGAAGGGAGATCGACAAGGTGGTGAACGCCACATGACCGCAAGAGAACTTCAAAAAGCCATCATGGAAGACCTCCGGGAGCTTTTCGCAACTGACCAGTTCAAGACCCCGGATGGGAAGATGGCATCCCCCGGCCTTTACCCGCAGTTCCTGCCGCAGCTGGAGAGCGACGATGACACCGATCCATTCCCCTACATCATCGTCCGCATTGACAGCGGCGGAATCGAGACTCAGACAGACCCGCACAAAATCTCGGTCATTTTAGTAATCGGCATCTTCGAAGACAGCCTGGAGAACGAAGGCCACGAATCCGTCCTGGAGATCATCGAACGCATCCAGCAGCACTACGAGGAAACACCGGCGCTGAAGGAGTTTGTCTGCGCCGACCCGTTCAACTGGGCGCTGCAGGATGAGCCGAGCTACCCCTACTTCTACGGGGCCGTGAACCTGGTCTTCCACGCCCCGGCCCCCAGAGCGAAATGGAGCGAACTCGTATGAGTACAAGGAAATCAACCCGAAAGGCGGCTGCAGAGCCGCAGACAAAATTTGTTTACGTCGGCCCCACCATCCTCGGCGTGGCCACGCGGAATACGGTCTACAGCGAAAAGCCGAAGGGGCTGGAAGCAGCCATCAAGGCAGCGCCGTACATGGCCGGTCTCTGCGTCCCAATCTCCAAGCTGGCTGACGCCATGGCCCAGATCAGCCGGAGCGAGGGCGGCGTTTACACACTCTACCAGAGGGCGCTCGCGGAGAGCGCCACCATCCAGAAAGGAGCGAATTAATTATGCCGTACCAGCATGGCGTCCGGGTGCAGGAAAGAGCCACCAGCATCGTCGCCCCCATCACCGGGACGGCGGGGCTGCAGGTGGTCTTCGGAACCGCACCCATCAACATGGCGGATGACCCCTACAAAGTGACCAACACCCCGGTCATTGCCTACAACTGGGCAGAGGCCGTCAGCAAGCTCGGTTACAGCGAGGAAAAGGACGAAGACGGCCACTACCTCTACACCCTCTGCGCCTCCATGTATGCCAGCTTTAAGCTGGTGAACGTGGCCCCGGTCATTTTCGTGAACGTGCTCGACCCCAAGAAGCACAAGAAGGAAAACGTGGAGGCTACCTACCCCGTGGAGAGCATGGAGGCCGTCATCCCCATCACCGGCATCCTGCCGGGCACCGTCCAGGTCAAGACAGAGGCTGACGATACCGCTCTGGAGGTTGAGACCGACTACGTCCTCTCCTTCAACGATGACGGCAACCTGGTCATCACCCTGGTCGCAGGAGGCAGGGGAGCGGAGGCCACGGGGCTGAAGGGCTCCTCCACCTCCATCGACCCCACCGTTGTGGATGCGGATGACATCATCGGAGCCTCTGCCGGGAGCGCGGAGAGCGGCTTTGAAGTGCTCCGCCAGGTTTACCCCAAGTTCGGCATGACCCCCGGCCTGATTATCGCCCCCGGCTGGAGCCATATCCCCGATGTGGGCATCGTCCTGGCCGCGAAGTGCCAGGAGATCAACGGTTACTTCTCCTGCGAGGGCTTCGTGGACATCGACAGCACCCCCAGCGGCTGCACCGCGTACAGCGACGTCAAGACCACCAAAGAGAGCGCCGGATGCAACAGCGAGCACATCATGGCCCTCTGGCCCTGCGTGGTTTCCGGCTCCATCAAGTTCTGGTACAGCGCCGTCATGGCGGCACTGACCGCCTACCTGGACGCGAACAACGATGACGTGCCCAACCTCTCCCCCTCCAATGAGCTGGTCGGCATCACCGGCACCGTCCTGGCCGACGCCGTTTACACGGAGAACGCCGACGGCACCGGCGGCACCTGGAGCAAGGAAGTCCTGCTGGATCAGCTGCAGGCCAACGTGGTGAACAGCTTCGGCGTCTCCACCGCCCTCAACAACAACGGCTGGAGAACCTGGGGCAACCGCACCGCCGCCTATCCGGCCAACACCGACCCCAAGGATATGTGGTTCTGCTGCCGCCGGTTCTTCAGCTGGTGGGGGAACAGCTTCATCCTGACCTATGCACAGAAGGTGGACGACCCGGCGAACCGCCGCCTCATTGAGAGTATCGTCGACGCAGAGAACATCCGTGGCAACGCCTACGTTGCCCAGGACAAGTGCGCCGCAGCCCGAATTGAGTTCATCGCAGAGGAAAACTCGGTGACCGACCTGATCAACGGGAAGCTGACCTTCCACCAGCACCTCGCCCCTTACGTTCCGGCGGAGGACATCCTCAACACGCTGGAATTCGATCCCGACGCTCTGCAGAGCGCCCTGACTGGAGGTTGATCTAAATGGCAATCGTAGGAATTCCTGAAGCCATCCACGACTTCAATATGTACCTGACCGGCAACAAGCTCGGAGGCATCACCGGCGAAGTGGAAATGCCCCCGTTTGAGAGCATGACCTCTACCGTCTCCGGGGCCGGTATTCTTGGAGAGTACGAGGCCCCCACACCCGGCCACTTCGGCAGCATGGAGCAGGAGATCCCCTTCCGCTGCATCAACCGGGACTACTTCAACATGGTAGACCCCACCCAGCCCCTGGAACTGACCCTGCGAGGGGCCATCCAGTACGCCGCAGCCTCCACCCAGGCCACGGAGTACATGGGCATGAGGGTGGTCTTCCGGGGCAAGCCCAAGAACGTCAACATCGGAACCGTCCGCCAGCGGGGCAGCATGGACAGCACCATCACCCTGGAACTGACCTACGTCCTGGTGGAGATGGACGGCAAGTCGATGATCGAGATTGACAAGATCAATCCCACCTACAAGGTAAACGGGAACGACGTCCTGTCGAAAGTCAAGCAGCTCACCTAAGCCATAGGAGGAAAGAGACATGGAACAGCCCATCACCAACACCACCCCCGTGGAGGCCCCCGCCAGCGAGGCGGATGCCACCACACTGGTCAAGTTCAGCAAGCCCTACAAGTTCGAGGGGCAGACCTACTCGGAGATCGACCTGTCCGGCATGGACAGCCTCACCGCAGAGGACATGATCGCCGCAGAGAAGCACCTGATGCGAACCGGCGTCTTCTCCCCGCTCCCGGAGATGACCGTGGAGTACGTCCAGTTCATCGCCGCCAGAGCCTCCGGCCAGCCCGTCGAGTTCTTCAAGGGGCTTCCCCCGAAGGACGCCATCAAGGTCAAAAACCGGGTGACCAGTTTTTTCTACGGAGAGGACTGACCCCGGAAGACGGGAAAGACCTCCGCAGACTATGCGTCCGGCTTTCCATGACGCTCCATTCAGGATTTACCGACCTAATGCGGATGACCATCGGCGACCTCGTCGAGACCACGAATGAGGTCATCAAGATAAGCAAGGAGGCGGCAAAACGTGGCAAGCGCAAGTAGGGGAAAAGAATACAGCCTTGCAGTGAAGATCGCCGGTTCTGTCGCCTCCTCCTTCAACAGCGCCATGGGGGCCGCAGAGAACCGAATCAGCGGCCTCGGCCAAATCGCAAAGCAGGCGGCGGCAATCGCGTCCGCAGCCTGGGGGGCGCTGAAGATTGGGGAATTCGTGACGGATTCCGTCCAGGCAGCGGTGGACTTCGAGAGCGCCATGGCAGACGTCGCAAAGGTCGTGGACGGCCTGCGAGATGAAAACGGGAACCTCACCGACTCCTACTACGCCATGTCGGACTCCATCGTCCAGATGTCGAAGGACATCCCCATGGCGGCAGAGGATCTGGCGGCAATCACCGCATCCGCAGGCACCGCAGGTATCGCCGCAGAGGAACTTACTGCATTTACAGAGACCGCCGCCAAGATGGGCGTGGCCTTTGACACTACCGCCGACCAGGCGGGTGACTGGATGGCCAAGTGGCGCACCTCCTTCAGCATGGGCCAGGAGGAAGTCACGGCCCTGGCAGACCAGATCAACTACCTATCGAACAACAGCGCATCCACAGCTTCAGAGATTTCCACCATCGTGACGGCGGTGGGGCCGCTGGGCGACGTGGCAGGCATCTCAGCCGCCCAGATCGCCGCCCTCGGCTCCACCATGGTAGGCGTCGGCGTCCAGCAGGACGTGGCGGCAACCGGCATTAGAAAGCTGGCCACCACCATGGTGGCCGGATCTTCGGCCACAAAAGCGCAGGCCACCGTGCTTCAGCAGCTGGGCCTGGACGCCACCGAGATGGCGGAGCGGATGCAGACCGACGCGGAGGGGGCCATCCTCACCTTCCTGGAGGCAGTCAGCAAGCTGCCGGAGGCGGAGCAGGCCGCCGCCCTGAAAAACTACTTCGGCCAGGAATCTGTCGGGGCCATCGCCCCGCTCCTGACCAACCTCGACGTGCTGCGGGAGCGGTTCGAGATGGTGGCGGACGCCCAGCTCTATGCCGGGAGCATGGACGCGGAGTACGCCGCCAGAGCTGCCACCACAGCGAACAACATCCAGCTCTACGAAAACCGGATCGCCGCCCTGAAAATCCAAATCGGCGACTACCTGCTGCCTGTGGTGAACAAGGTGCTGGCCGCAGCATCCGGCGGACTGGACTGGATCAGCGACAAGATCGCCTCCGCAGAGGGGACGGTCTCCGGCTTCATCGGGACGGTGCAGAGCAAGGCACTGGCAATCTTCACGATGATCCGGCCAAAGCTGGAATCCATCGGCGCAAAGGCGCAGGAGATATTCACCGCCCTTTCCGGGCAGCTGACCGCCGCCTTCGAGGCGGTGCAGCCCGCACTCAACTGGATCATCGACACGGCGCTTCCCACAGCAATCAGCGCCGTCCTGGATCTGGCGGACGCCTTCGGTTCGGTCGTCCTCACCGCGTTGGAGTTCAAGGAGGTGCTGATCGCAGCGGCTGCGGTCTACGGAGCATTCAAAGCCGGAAAGGCCCTGCAGAGCATGATCCAGGGATTCCAGCAGGCCAAGGTGACGCTGGCGCTTTTCAAGGCCAGCGCCCAGGGGGCCACCATCGCACAGGCGGCATTCAACGGGACGCTGACCCTTGGAGAAACGCTGACCGCCCTATTCACAGGGCAGGTAACGCTGGCGCAGCTGGCCCAGGCCGGATGGGCCACCGTGACCGGAGCGGTGACAAAGGCATTCGGAGCCTTGAACGCCGTTCTCATGGCAAACCCCATCGTTTTGATCGTGACGGCCATCGCCGCCGTGATCGCCATCCTGGTAGTCCTCTACACAAAATGCGAGGGCTTCCGCAACTTCGTTAATTCGGTGGCCAGTGCCATCGTCGGCTTCGTGAAGAACGCAGCCTCGGCCATCGCCGGATTTTTCAAAAACCTCTGGGCCACCATCCAGGGCATCTGGTCGGCAGTCTCCGGCTGGTTTAAGAGCAAGGTGATCGACCCGCTGGTAAACTTTTTCGCTCCCATCGTTCAGTGGATCAGCGGCTTCTTCCAGGGCTGCTGGATCATCATCCAGGCTGTCTGGGCGGCGGTCTCCGGCTGGTTCAAGACCAACGTCATCGACCCCGTGGTGAACTTCTTCGCCCCCATCCCCGGCATCATCGGTGGATTTTTCTCCGGCCTTTGGACTTCCATCCAGAGCATCTGGGCGACCGTCTCCGGCTGGTTCAACCTCAACGTGATCCAGCCCCTGGTGAACTTCTTCGCCCCCATCGTCGAGAGCATCGGCGGATTTTTCGCAAACCTCTGGGCCTCCATCTGCAGCATTTGGCAGGCCGCAGGAACCTGGTTCTCCGAGAACGTGACCACCCCCATCAACAACGCCTTCCAGGCCATCGGTGACTTCGTGAAGGGAATCTTCAACGGCCTGATCGGCTTGGTGGAGGGCATGATCAACCGGATCATCGGGGCCGTCAACGGCTTCATCGGCGGCTTTAACGACGTGGTCGGCTGGGGCGCATCCTTCATCGGCGTCGATTGGGAGGGCCTTGCAACGATCCCGGAGGTATCCCTCCCCCGGCTGGCCAAGGGCGGCATCGTGGACAGCCCCACCATCCTGGAGGCAGGCGAAGCCGGAACCGAGGCCATCGTCCCCCTCTCCGAGCTATGGGGCAAGATGCAGAGCATGATCTCCGGCCCCGTCGGATACATGGCCGACAGGGTGTCCGCCCTGGCCGACCGGATGGAAGCCATGGAAATTGGTTCCACCGCCACCCCCATCTCCGAACTGCTGGCCAAGCTGCAGGAACTCGGACGCGGCGGCGACCCCGACCCGAACGACCCGGAGAGCGGAGGGCCGGTCTACCACATCACCTACGCCCCGCAGTACTGCTTCGAGGGCGGAGCGCCCAGCAGAGAGGACATGACCGACGCAGAGCACATCTCCCAGGAGGAATTCGAGCGCCGGATGAATCAGTGGATGAAGGACAACGCAAGAAAGAGGTTCTAAGCCATGGACACCATCATCACCATCCAGGGCGACACCTGGGACACCATCGCCCGTCGAGCCTACGGGGACGAAAAAGCCGCCCAGGCGCTCATGGAGGCCAGGGAGAACGTCCGCCTATTGGACTATCAGATATTCCCCGGCGGCGTCCACGTGGCCGTGCCGGTCTTGCCGGAGGAAACGCAGCAGGACAGCGGCCTCCCGGAATGGAGGCGATGAGCTATGGAACCGCGCAAAGCAACCGTGACCCTGACCTACAACGGAGCAAACGCCACGGAGTCCATCGTCCCCGACCTGGCCTCCTTCAGCTACATCGACGTGGCCAGCGGGAGCAGCGACAGCATCAGCGTGGAGCTGACCGACCGGGGCCGACGCTGGATCGGCCCATGGTTCCCCGTCAAGGGGGACACGCTCAAGCCGGTCATTCAGACCCGGAACTGGAACGGCGACGGGCAGATTCAGGCCTTCGCCTGCGGCACCTTCCAGGTGGACGATTTCAGCTTCAGCGGGGGGCCACCCATCCGGCTCAGCCTGGAGGGGCTGGCCCTCCCCGCAGACAGCAGCTTCAAGACCACGCAGCGCACCCTCACCTATGAGGACGCCACGCTGCAGGAGATCGGCCAGGAGATCGCAGGCCGTGCCGGTATCGCCCTGTTCTACGAAGCCGACACCATCAACATCAAGCGCATCGAGCAGACCAACCAGTCGGACTGCGAGTTTTACAACAAGCTGGTCACAGACTACGGCCTGGTGCTGAAGATTTACGACAACCGGCTGGTGGTATTTTCAGAGGCCCGGTACGAGGCAAAGGCGGCGAAGCTGACCTTGACAGAGGCGGACTTTGAACCCGGCTGGTCTTGGGATACCACCCTGGAGGGCACCTACACCGGCATCAAGTACCAGTACACCAACGCAGACCAGAACAAGACCTTCACAGTCGAGGCAGGCGGAGGCAACCGCATCAAGACCAGCAACACCGCCGCCGACAACCTCTCGGAGGCCATCACCATCGCCCTGGCGGAGCTGAACACCGCCAATAAGGGCACCACCACCATGAGCATCACGCTCAAGGCCCAGCTCGGCCTGATCGCCAGCGACTGCGTGGAGATCAAAGGCCTGCAGAGGCTGGACGGCAAGTATTACATCGAGAAGATCACCCACAGCATCGGCAGCGGCTACAAAATGGCCCTGGAGATGCGCCGGGTGGAGGAACGGATCACCACCGTGACCGTGGCAAAAGAAAGCGCCGCATAACGGCAGGAAAGTGGGAGGCCCATGGACAAGCAGCAGCTCCTGCGTATCGGCAGGATCTCCAGCTACAACTTCCCGGACGGCACCGCACGGGTGACCTACGACGATAAGGACGGCAGCACCACGCCGGAGATCCCCTTCCTGGCCTGGGAGCACTGGAGACCGAAAATCGGAGACCAGGTGCTGGTGGGGCACCTCTCCAACGGCACCAGCAGGGCCATCATCCTCGGCCCCTTCTGGTACGAGGGGCACCGGCCCCACGGTGGCCGGGAGGGCCTCTACCGCCAGGAGTACACAAGCACCCTGGGCGGGGACGCTGCGGAGTACGACGAAAAGACCGCCTCCCTGACCATTCAGGCAGGCGGCTGCACCATCACCCTGGCAGGCGGCAAGGTCACCGTCGACGCCCCGTCCGGCGTGGAGGTGACCACCACCGTCACTGCCGCAACAGAGGTGACCGCCGGAGCCATTAAGCTCACGCAGCACACCCACACCGGCGTCCACGGTGAGACCTCTCCGCCCCATTGATAGGAGGGCAGCATGGCAATCGGAAATTGGGGGGCTGACATCGTCTTTCGGGTGAGCGAGCGGGAGGCCCTGCTCCTTCAGAGCCTGAACCGCACCGTCAGCGCCGAATGGGCGGCGCACAGCCGCATAGGCCTGAAGAACCAGTCAGAATTCATCCGCCCAGGGCTGCAGCAGGTGACGTTCACCATGGTGCTGGACGCCACCCTCGGCATCCGGCCCAGGGCGAACATCGAGCGCCTGGAGGCCCTGGTGGAGCGGGGGGCGGTAAACACCCTGGTCATTGGAGGCCGGAGGGTGGGCCGACACCGCTGGAAGATCAACAGCACAAGCGAAGCATGGAACACGATCCTGAACGGCGGCGAGCTGCTGCGAGCCAGCGTCAGCGTGACCATGGAGGAATACCTATGAGGGGAGGAACCGCAGGTGGAAGTTGCAGACATTGAGGTCGGCTTCGAGTACGGTGCCGGAGACGGTGCCACGGAGCGAGAGATCATCCGAAACGTGGAGATGATCATGGCAACGCCGGTCGGCTCCTCCCCTTTGTACCGGGACTTCGGCGTGGACAACTCCATGCTGGACAAGCCCCTGGACGTGGCCCGCAGCCTTTACGCGGTCGCCGTCATGGAGGCCGTGGACAGATGGGAGCCGCGAGCCAGGGCGGAGCAAGTGACCCTGACCCCGGAGGCATCCGGGAAACTTCGAGCAAAGGCGGTGATCGTGCTTGCTTAACGAAACCCTGAAGCCGCTGGCGGAGCTGCCAGACGTCTCCTTCATCGACAACGACACCATCGACGCGATGATGCAGCGCCTGGTCTCCAACTATGAGCGGCGATACCAGGAGATCACCGGCAAGGAGGTGACCCTGGGGGCAGCAGACCCTATGCGGATCGCCCTCTATGCCGTGGCCCTCGACCTCTACCAGACGGAGCAGTACGTCGACCGGGCTGGGAAACAAGACCTCCTGAAATACAGCTACGGCGAATTCCTGGACGGCCTCGCCGCCAACCGGAGCGTGAGCCGGAAAGAGGCCACGGCGGCGCGGACTACCGTGCGCTTCACGGCCTCGGAGACGAAGGACTACGCCCTGGCCGTCCCGGCAGGCATCCGCGTAACCAACGGGGACGGAATCTACTTCACCACCGTGGAGTACGCGGAGATCGCCCCCGGAGACGAATATGTGGACGTGGAGGCGGTCTGCACCGCAGAGGGGACGGAGGGAAACAATTTCCTCCCCGGCCAGGTGGACATCCTGGTAGACCCCCTGCCCTACATCCAGAGCGTGGCCAACGTCACCACATCGGAGGGCGGAGCCGCCAGGGAGAGCGACGAAAGCCTCGCGGAGCGCGTCTACCTGGCCCCGTCCGGCTACAGCACCGCAGGCCCATCGGACGCATACGTCTACTGGGCAAAGACCTTCAACGCCGGTATCGGCTCGGTGGTGCCGGTCAGCCCGGAGCCGGGGAAGGTGGACGTCTACGTCCTTATGGCCGACGGCTCCATGCCGGGGGAGGAACTGCTGCAGGAGTTGCAGGACTATCTCACCGAGGAACGCATCCGGCCCATGACCGACCTGGTGACTGTGAAGAAGCCGGAGGCCGTGGAGTTTTCCATCGACCTGACCTATTACATCAACCGCAGCGACCAGGCCAAGGCCGTCACCATCCAGGAGAACGTGAAAAAGGCCGTGGCGGAGTACACCACCTGGCAGACCTCGGAGATCGGACGGGACATCAACCCGGACGAGCTGGTGCAGCGCATCAAGGCGGCAGGGGCCAAGCGGGTGGAGCTGACCGCCCCCACGTTTGCCGTGGTCGGTGAGACCCAGGTGGCCAAATGCACCGCCAGCGCCGCCGACAACGGGGGGCTTGAGGATGATTGAGCTATACGACGGCCAGATCACCGACCTGCTGCGGAACAACCCGCTCCAGTATGACCCGGAGGTCATGGCCATGGGCTATGCCATCCGGGAGGAAAAGCGGCGCATCATGGTTGAGACGGCGCAGACCCTCACCATGGCCATGCTGGACAACGCCCCGGAGTTCGTCCTGGACGTCCTGGCCGTGGAGCTTCGCACCCCGGCCTACGATGAGACGCTGCCCGTAGAGACGAAGCGGACGCTCATCAAGGGGACGCTGGAGTTTTACGCCCACCTGGGGACACCCTGGGCGGTGAACTGGGTGATCCGCTCCATCTTCGGAAACGGCAAGGTCACCGACTGGTATGAGTACGGCGGCGAAGCGCATCACTTCCGGGTGAGCGCCATGAATGACGGCACCTTCGAGACCCTGGAGGGGCTGGCGGCTTTCATTCGGATGATCTCCACCATCAAGCGGCTCTCCAGCTGGATCGACGGCATCACCGTGGACACCGACATGGGGACGCAGCCGCTCCGCTTCGGCGGCGTCATGGCCATCCAGACCAGACTGCCCATGCCGGAGATCACCCAGATCACCATGTTCGGCGCAAGCGTGGAGCTTGGCGGATGCATGGCCATCACGCCCAGGATCGTCGTCCCGGCCATCCCGGACGAAATCACAATGACCCATACGGGCCGGGTAGGGCTGCAGATGACGGCCACCGTCACCCTCCCTCTCCCGGAAATTCCATAAGGAGGACGCACCATGGAGTACGGATTCAAACCCACCACGAACGGACGTGCCCTGATTGCCGCCTGCGGGGCGCTGGAGCAGCCGCTGAAGCTGACCCGCGTGACCTTCGGCAGCGGCCTGGTATCGGAGGGCACCAACCTGGCAGACCAGCACCAGCTGGTTACCCCCGTGGCAGACGGCACGATTGGAGAGCGGATGCACGAGAACGACCGCCTCTATCTCTCCGTCCAGTACGACAACAGCAAGCACCCCGAACAAGCAGCCTTCAACCTGGCGGAGTTCATCATCTACGCCATGCACCCGGAGACGCAGACGGAGACCGACGTGGCCTACGCCACCCTGGGCGATTACCAGCAGCCCGTCCCCGCCTACAGCGCAGACCTACCGGCCAGCATTTTCTCCTTCCCCATGGTGCTGGTGGTCTCGGATGAAATCGAGGTGGTCATCGCAGCGGCCCCCGGCGTGGTGACCCACAACGACCTGCAGCAGCTGCTCAACGAGGGTGTCATCGGAATCTCCAAGCAGGAGATCACCATTCCCACAGAGGGCTGGTCGAGCGATCCGGCAGGCGCAGGGGATGAGGAAGCAGAGGGCGGCGACTTTAACAGCGACTACCCACAGCAGCTGGATATTGAGATCGCAACCATTACCGCCCGAATGACACCCATCCTGACGATCCACCCGGAATCCCTCCCCGACGCCGATGGCATCTGCCCCACCTGCCAGACCCTCGACGGGAAGCTCCGGCTCTTCGCAAAGGCAGCGCCCAAGGCAGAACTGCAGGCCACCCTCAGTCTCGTGGGAGGCTCCGGGAGAATCGAATTTGTAACTGAGTAAGGAGGACAGAACCATGGGATACGGCCCCGTAAACGCCCCCAGCTCCGGCGGCAGCAGCGAGGAACTGGAGGCCGTCCGCAAACTGGCTCAAGGGGCGGCAGACACCGCAGATGCCGCAAAGAACACCGCTGACACCGCAAAGGCCACTGCCGATGCCGCCCTGGAGGCCGCGAATGCAGCCAGAGGCGTAGCCAACAC